>CETY01070634.1_pt1 | contig 14320 bp, 16 predicted proteins | sample 361551 | NCBI WGS metagenome assembly CETY01 (sample SAMEA2623135, study PRJEB7988) | marine metagenome | biome: marine biome (ENVO:00000447); feature: deep chlorophyll maximum layer (ENVO:xxxxxxxx); material: "saline water (ENVO:00002010), including plankton (ENVO:xxxxxxxx)" | depth 45 m | reverse complement strand
ACGGAGACTACGGTGTTATCTCATCTGGTTTCTCAACTGATGAAGTTCCGAGAACTGCAAAAGTCTTCGGTGACATGATGGAAGTTCAAGGTACAACTAAGTCTGGAACAGTGGCATTAGGTGCTACAATGTTCGGTCAGACATCTAAGGCAACTGGATGGTTCTTGAACGATCAGATCTCTGCTGATAAGATTTACTTCAAGTATCAGACTGGATACGGTAACGCTGGAATCGGAACCACTGGTTTCGTAGACAGTGAGATCATCTGGTTCGGTGCTGGTGCAGAACAGAGTTCTGGTGTCGGTTCAATCACGGTCGGTGCAGCTGCATCTTCCACAACTGGACAGAAAGGTACAATTCTAGAAGTTGACCAAACTTCTGCTACTCTATTAATCGGTGACGCTATCGGATTCCAGACATCACTATATGGTGCTGACGATAGGTTCTACATTATTAACACAATTACGGGCGTGTCCGTTGCATCCACTTTCTATGAGTGGCAAGCAGGATCAGTCGCTGGTGTACAAACGGTATTCAGTAACCGTGCAACTCTGACGATCTCTCCTGAGAAGTCAAATGGAACATGGGATACTCGACACCTCGGTACTAATAATAGTTCCGATATTAAAATCAGAACATTGTTCTCACAGGCAAGACTAACAGGACATGACTTCCTCGCAGTTGGTACTGGTAACAAGACTGAGACTGGATATCCAAACGTCAACTTGGCGAACGTTATCCAAGGTCAAGAAACTAACGTGTTCGGACCTGGTAAGGTGTTCTTCGTATCTACCGACCAAGGTGGTAACTTCCGAGTTGGAGACTTCTTCTCCGTTGACCAGTTGACTGGTCGTGCTACATTGGATGCTTCTGCGTTCAACCTTTCTGGTTTGACAGAATTGAGACTTGGTGCGATTGGTGGTCAGGTCGGTGAGGCGATCAACGAATTCTCATCTGATGAGACACTCGCTGGTAACTCAAACACTGCTTGTCCAACTGAATTCGCAACTAAAGGTTTCTTAACCCGTGCGAAGATGGGAACCAAGGCAATGACACCTCCAGTTGGTACAACAGGTCAGAGACCTGGCGGTATCGACGATGAGTTCAACACTGGTTGCTTAAGATTCAACACTACCTTGGGTGCTCTTGAGTACTACAACGGTACTGCATGGATTCAGCCTGGTGTACCTCAGTACTCCACAGTTGCCTCAAGTGGATCTGTTGTTGCTGGAACTAAGTACTTTGTTAACACAGGTGGCGGCCAGGTCACATTGACCTTGCCTGCAACACCTAACTTGGGTGATGAGGTCACTTTCATGGACGTTGCGAAGACGTTTGATTCTAACGCACTAGTTTGTGCAAGAAACGGTAAGAACATCCAAGGTGATGCTTCTGACCTGACTGTTCAAACAGAAAGTGCCGCATTTACACTTATCTTCTCAGGTGATACATACGGTTGGAGAATCTTCTCCATCTAATGCTTGATTATCTACATTATTACTTTTATTCAACCCCTTTAAGGATCGTAAATGGCCAACTATAGATCATATAAAAAAGTAAGATCCGACCAAATCGCTTCGGGAACCATCCCAATCTCGAAGCTGGCGGCGGGTGGCACCCCTGACTATTGTGTCAAGATGTTCTATGGACATCCATGTTATTGCACACCTGGCTGTTGCTGTAACTGGACTGTCCCAGCAGGTGTAGGTAAACTAACCCTAGAAATCTGGGGTGCTGGTGGTAACGGACATGGTGCATGTTCATGTAACAGATGTCATCACTATCAAGGTGCTGCTGGAGGTGCATACAATACTAAAACAATCAGTACCGCTGCTGGTTGCTCATATTCTGTATGTGCTGGTGGTGTTTACAGGTGCTGTTCAAGAGAGTGTAACGGATGTGATGGATGTTCTTCATACGTTAACGGTTACAACTTAAGTGGCTTCTGTGCCATTGGTGGTGCAAGAGGTTGTGCAAACCCCGACTGGTCAATTAGATGTACATCTAGACACTGGTGCTGTGCATCGCCTGGAACATGGGGTGGAGACTTCGCAATGGCTCCTCACCAAAAAGGTTGGTCAGGTCACTGGAACTGTCACTGTACTGGTGCGGTTACAAGTGAAGAAGGATCAGGAGCTCCGTTCCTATCAGCTGGAACCGAGGTGCAGCTGGAACAATGTTGGATGAGATGTGGTTGTTGGACTGCTCCTTATGCGACAGGTGGTCAAGGTGCTCAGACTACATACTGCGGAAGTAGTTGTTGTGGTCAGGGCGGCCAAGGCGGCTCTGGTGTTGTACGAATTACCTACGTCTAGGATTAAACAAAAATGGCAAGTTATTCATCATACAAAAAAATCAGTGGAGATTCCTTAGAGGACAATAGCCTTGACGCTGGAAGTTTCAGTGGATCTCCTAACGAAAGTTACGGCGTAAAATGGGTATTCGGTACAAACTGCCGTTGTTCACCAGGCTGTTGCTGTAACTGGTCAGCCCCTACTGGGGTTGGAAACATGTGGATTCAGATGTGGGGTGCTGGAGGAAATGGTACTGGTGCATGTTCATGTAACAGATGTCAGCACTATCATGGTGCTTCTGGAGGATACTACAACTCCAAAATGATTACAACCAATGGTGGTTGTTCTTACAGTATTTGTGCGGCTGGTGTTTATCCATGTCTCTCTAGAGAGTGTTATGGATGTACAGGTTGTTCATCTTATGTAAATGGATACAACTTATCTAACTTCTGTGCCAAAGGTGGAAACCGTGGAAACGCTAACCCAAGTTGGTCAACTGCTTGTAACGCACAAAATTGCTGTTGTTTAGGTCCTACTTCAAACAACGGAGACTTCGGAATGGGCAACCAGACCAGTACTTGGTCTTCATCAAGACATGATACTTATAGAGGTTGGTGTCACTGTTACCACTATGGTCATAGACCTACTTCTGCACCGTTGATTGGTACACAAGTTACTCAATCTATTAGAGAATGTTGGATTCGTTGTGGTTGCTGGATCGTACCTTACGGTCACGGCGGACAGAGCGCTATGACTACATATTGTGGTGGGTGCTGCGGACAAGGCGGTACTGGCGGTGGCGGTCTCGTCAAAATTACATACTTCTAAGGGGAAGAAATGGCTACTTACTCAAGTTATAAACAAATTAATGCCTCGACATTTGAGGATGGAAGTATTCCAGCATCAAAGGTTCAAGCGGGTTCTTTCTCAAACTGGTGTGTAAAATGGGTCTATGGACATCCATGTTACTGTACACCTGGCTGTTGTTGCCTTTGGACAGTTCCAACGGGTGTAACACGAGCTACATTTGAGATATGGGGATCTGGAGGTAACGGACACGGTGCATGTTCATGTAACAGATGTCAAAACTGGCATGGTGCTGGAGGAGGGTACTATAATACTAAAACTATTAGTACTAAGTCTGGTTGCCAATACAGTGTCTGTGCTGCTGGTGTTTATAGATGTTGTTCTAGAGAGTGTACAGGATGTTGCGGATGTAACTCCTATGTAAATGGATATAACCTATCTAACTTCTGTGCCTTAGGTGGTGTTAGAGGTTGTGCAACTGGTGACTGGTCTGCAAACTGTTATTCTGAATTCCATACTTGCTGTATGCAACCTGGCGCTCACGGAGGAGACTTCGGAATGGGCAACCACGGTGGTAACTCATACAGACCTGACGGATTCAACTGTCACTGTTACTATAACGAAGGTAGACCAACAGGTGCTCCATTCATCGGAACTCTTGGTGTTTCATATGGACAAAGACAGTGTTGGATGAGATGTGGTTGTTGGACAGTTCCCTATGGACACGGCGGACAAGGTGCAAACAGTAACTACTGTGGAAGTAGTTGTTGCGGACAGGGCGGTCAAGGTGGAGGAGGACTCGTTAAAATCACCTACGTCTAAGATTCTTTGCAGACATTGTAAGAGAACTGCTACAAATAAAATACGTTGTTTAGGGATGTGCGTTGCAGATTCCGACTACTAGAGGGTCTATGACCCTCTTTTTTTATAAATAGTGCCGAAGGAGTAAACCCGAAGAAATCCACAATGGCAACAAAAATTATTTCACATAACTGGAAGTTAGATCTTCCGAACGCTTTCCTTACAGATCACTCAAAATCTGATGGAAACCAAAGAGACCAAACTTATGATGGTCCAGACAAGATTTTTCTGCAAATTAATGCAGAAGGAAGAGAAGTATATGGTCCTCTAACAGAGGATGATATCGCAGATGGTCGTCCAAAACCAGCTGACGTTGTACAATGGTACGAGGTTGACTGTGCATCAAGTGATTTACATACACTTATCTGTCAGTTAAGAGGACCTGTTGTAAACGAGAAAGAAGAAGACAGAGGTGCTGGTGTAGACACGAACCATCCTGGCTCTCCAGTGGTAGATGGATCTGTGTATCCTCAGTTTACATTTTCTTCAACTATATTCGCTGATGACTTTTTTGACTATGATAGTATCAGAGTTGCAAACCCTGGCTCTGCTGGGCCCAACGATATTACCATTGGCAACTTCACACCTAGACAGAAGTTAAACGGTGTTGATGAGGACAAGACATGGGAACATGTTAGAGGTCACAGAGACAATGTTCTTTCTAATAGTGATGGTCAACTTGCAGAAGATATGCCTGATGCACTTAAAGACCAGTGGAAAGCATACCGCCAAGCACTAAGGGACCTTCCTAATAAGATGATTGCAGCTGGAGTTCATCCAAACTTTGCTGACTTGATGTTCCCATTTGAGCCTGGATTTGCAAATCCACCTGCTGACCCAGAATCCGATGCAGATGGAGCAACAGCATGGCAACCTCCTAATTCAATCTAAAAAACTTTTATATATAAAATATCCTACTAAGATCCTCCTAATAAGGGGATCTTTTTTATTACATGTTTGAAATAAATCCTGTTCAGATTTCTCTTATAAAAAAATGTTATGACTACGATAGATTTAGTGACGCTGGTTACCAGTGGAGAAAAGTATTTGTAGTAGATGACTTCTACAAGAACCCTGATGAAGTCAGGGATTACGCTCTATCATGCGATAGAACAGGTGACAAAGAACATTGTGGCGGTCTTATAGGAACGAGAGTTGTTGAAGATAGACCAGATATGATTGAGATTTTGAAACCAGTTTTCAAAGAACTTTGCCAACATTCGGAATGGACTAATATTCAATTTAGTGAAGGAATGTTTGATTATAGATGGGATAATCAAAAGTTCTGGGTCAACCATACTACCAACAAAGATATAAATGAAAGATTTACTAAGACTGTCTATTGTTACACTCATCACAAAGACGATAATTCTAGTTGGGCCGCTCTAGTTTATTTGAACAAAGATGAGGAGTGCGAAGGCGGAACAGATTTTTACAAATATCTGACAGATCATGCCTATGGTGATTACAATATACGAAAAGATATACAGTTTACATGTCCAATGAAATATAATAGAATGATAATGTATGAAGCTGAATGTACCCACGGAGCAGACATAAATCGAAAGATGTTTAAGGAACATCCTCGTCTGGCACAGGTATTTTTTATGTGACTATATACTATAGGAATTATGAGAACTATGAGATCAAAAGCATTCTTCATCAATGGTGGGGCAGGGAGAGTAATAAGTTCAATACCAGCATTTGAAAAATATGCAGAAACCCATGATGATTTTGTTATCATTTGTGAGGGCGGAACTGACTTCTTTAAAGGACATCCGACATTAGATGATAAGGTCTACGACCATTGGCATAAAAGAGTATTCCAAGAACATATTAAACAAAGGGACTGCGAAAGTCCAGAACCATATAGAGTGTGGCACTATTATAATCAACAGTGCAATTTAGCACAAGCATATGATATGGCAATTAATGGGTTAAAAGAACCTAGAAAACTTCCTAAACCCACATTGAATCTCAATAAAACAGAGGTCATTACTGCCTATAATATTGTTGAAGAAATTAAATCTGTTACTAAAAAAGACAAGGTAATTGTAATTCAACCATTTGGCAGATCTATTCAACAGATGGGAGAGTTTATTGCAGATCCAACTTCCAGAAGTATGCCTCTTACAGGAGCTGTAGATATTATCAATAGTCTAAAGAAAGATTACGCAGTAATTGTAATGAGTGAACATCACTTTGCTGTTGAGGAGAATGAAGGTAAATATCCTATTGCTAGACCACAAATTAGTGATATGAGAGTTTGGGCTGCTGTGATTGAGATTGCTGATCACTTCTTAGGATGTGACAGTATGGGTCAACATATTGCAAGATCATTTGATAAGACTGCAACCGTTGTGATTGGTTCCACATATCCAGAAAACATTAGTTATCCAGGCCACAAAGACTTCGATATTATTGATGTTGGAAATGGACGTAGAGAATATGCTCCTATCAGAATTGCAATGGACGAAACAATAGATCGTTTCAATGATGAATCGATGGAACTAAGTAAGAAACATATTGATGAAATTGTTGCATCTTGTAGGAAGAGATTGGGTAAATCGAAAGCATACACAGGTACTTTTGTTCCTCCACAACAACAGCAAGGACAATCTTGTCCACCAAACCAACCTCAACAACCACAACAAGGTATTGCACCTCCCATGCAACAACCACAACCAATGCAAGGAACATCAAATTGGTTGCCATCAGGAAAAGGAGACAGTGTACCAACGATGAGTGGTGCTCCAAAACCTACCTTTACTATGGAACTTCCAAAACCAAAGAAGCCAAAGAATAACAAAGGTTTCCAATCTGAAATCAAGAATTTGTTAAAATCTGATAAAGAAAATGCAATTACTATAGAAAAGAAAGATTGAGATTATGACACAATGGATTGCTGCAATCGCTAGAGGTCACAACTCTGGTGTATGCCTACTGAAAGATGGACAACTAGTTTTCTCCATTGAAGAGGAGAGACTATCAAGAAAGAAATATGATGGAGGTCCTTTGGCATCCATGATCAAGATATTGGATTACACCGATACACTTGATTATCTTGTAGTTGCACATACACAACCTCTAGATCAGGCTGCATCTAATGATTTTACAGGAGAACCTATCTACGTTTCTCTTGCAAGAAAACTAGGTCTTATTGATCGTCAAGCAGACATCTATAAACATCCTCAAGTTGTAGATTACAGTCATATTCATCATAAACTTCATTCATCTTGTGCTTTCTTTAGATCAGGATTTGAGAGTGCAGTATCTGTCATTGTAGATGGTGCTGGAACATTCATCCCTATGGAGATTGATGGTGAACAGGAGATGACATGGGAACTAGAAACGATTATCAAATGTGAATATCCAGATAAGTTCAAGACTCTATACAAACATCAGGGAGGTAGAGGTCCTTATGGTGCTGTAAGATTATTTAATTTCCCATCTAGTAGAGAAGATGAGGAGGGAACTCATGAATTAATTTTAGATGACACTGCTGGTATTGTAAAAGCTTATGAGGCAGTAACACAATATTGTGGTTGGTCTCCTATTGAAGCTGGAAAAACTATGGGACTCTTCCCTTACGGTCAACAGAATTTAAAGATACCAGATATCTACACTGACCATGATGGGATGAGTGATTGGTCTACCACTAATCGAGATCTTATTGTACCTACCTATCCTAATGGTGCTATAGTAAACAAAGGTAGATTCGTAGAACTAAGAGAACCTATGGATACGCAATCGGTAAAGGATATTACTAAATTACAAAACCGTAGAGATATGGCTTATGCTATTCAAATAGAATCAGAACAGATGGTTCTGGATTTGATTCGTAAGGCAGTTAAGATGAGTGGAGAAAAGAATGTTGTTCTCTCTGGTGGATATGGATTAAACTGTGTTGCAAACTATTGGTATCTTGAACAACTAAAAGATGAAGGTATTAATCTATTTGTAGAACCAGTAAGTAATGATGCTGGAACAGCGATAGGTGCTGCGTACTGGCACTACCAGAAAGTAAGTAAGAATACGAAAGTTCATCCACCCATGACAGATCTATACTATGGACCTGTACATGAATATGATACCGAGTATATTACAGACCTTGCAAATTATTATGATGCAACTAGGATCTTTGAGGCAACAGATGAAGACGTAGTTGATTTGATTACGAAGAAAAATATTGTTGCAATGTTCCAAGGTAAGTCGGAAGCTGGCCCTCGTGCATTGGGTAACAGATCAATCATGTACGATCCTAGAGATCCTAAAGGAAAAGATCATGTCAATGCCATCAAACGTCGTGAATATTTCAGGCCTTTTGCTGGATCAATATTGAAAGAACATGTGCATGAATGGTTTGATCTTCGTGGTATGGATGATACACCATTTATGATGTATGCAGTTAAATGTCAAGAAGGAATCAAAGAAAAGATTCCAGCAATTATTCATGTTGATGATACATGTAGGATACAGACTGTTACTAAAGAAGTGAATCCAAATTACTATAATGTAATCAATACCTTCTACGAGAAGACAGGATGTCCTATTATCTTCAATACATCCTTCAACCTAGGCGGAGAACCTCTTGTAGAGACCCTAGATGACGCTCTGAGGACTCTTGCAAACAGTTTGATAGAATACCTCTATCTGCCTGAACATGGTCTTATGATCGAAGTAAAGAACTGATGAGAGAGATAAAAGAATACGAATATCCATATCAAGAAGACCATGAAAAGAATTAAAAGATTAGTTATTGTTGGGGGAGGAACTGCTGGATGGATTACAGCATCTTGGTTTGCTCGTAGATGGTCAAAAGATTTTGAAGTAGTAATTATCGATAAGTCTGAACCAGAAAGAATTGGTGTAGGAGAAGCAACCCTTCTTAGTTTCCCAAATGTCATGCGACAAATGGGATATGAACCTAAAGAATGGTTGAAAGAAGTAGATGCAACATTTAAGTCTGGTATATTATTTCCTGGCTGGGGTCATGAAGATGAAGAAATTTGGCATCCTTTTTCTTTTACAAGTGTAGGAGATTCTAAAGTACCTTTATATGACCTATGGCAATCATTTCAAGATAAGTATGATATAAAAAATATCTCTCCAATGTATGTCTCTTCTAGGTCAAATAGAATAGAAACAGATTATACTCATGATTCATACGCCTTTCAGATTGACTGTGGAAAGCTAGTGCAGTTTTTAATGAAACACACTATACCTTATTGTAAATATATTCAATCTGATGTAGTAAATGTTATTAGAGATGGACAAGCAGACGATATAACTAAATCCAATATCAAAGAATTGGTATTAGATGATGGATCAATAATTACTGGAGATTTATTTGTAGATTGTACTGGTTGGAAACAACTTCTAATTGGTAAAGATAATACTGATCTAGGTGATAGATTGTTTATAAATGCTGCTCTTGCTGGTAGAGTAAAGTATGAAGATTACAGAGTAGAACAACATCCATATACTGCTTGCCCTGCACAGGAACATGGTTGGATATGGAAGATTCCTACAAGATCTAGAATAGGTACAGGATATTGTTTCAATCGAGATATCAATGATCCAGATGAAGTAAGACAAGCTTTCTCGGATCATTGGAACGGTAGAATCAAACCAGATGAAATGAGATTGCTTGATTGGAAACCTCAATATGTCAAAAACTTCTGGGAGGGTAATGTAGTTCCTATTGGACTTTCTGCTGGATTTATTGAACCATTAGAAAGTACAGGACTTGCACTGATGATTAGAGGTGTTGAATATTTGGATGAAAGTCTTTATGGTGGTTACTTTAATAGTAGAGTAGAATCACCTCTCTATGATGCTAAAATGAAGTGTAGTTATGAGAGTGCAGTGGATTATGTAAATATGCACTATTCCTACTGTAGAAGGGAAGGCAAGTTTTGGGATTATGTTAGATCTAAATATCAGAAATCACCAATGCAAAAAATAATAGAGGAATATATTCAAGATCCCAATGTAAAAACTCCTCAAACAGGAAAGTTGGGTTCATTCTTTGATGGTACTAACTGGCAAGTATGGTTACTACAGTTAATGACAAATGATATCAATCCTAAAGAGTATTGGAAAACAGATCAATCTGTCATACCTAGATTAACAAATTATATTGAGAACACTCTGCCTAAAAATCAAGCAGACTCTGTTATTCAAACACTTTATCTTAGTGAGACCATAGATACATTATGAATAGAATAGTATGGTGTAATGGAACATTCGATATTCTACACCCAGGCCATATAGAATTATTTAAAGTTGGAAAATCTCTAGGAGATAAACTAATAGTAGCAACAGATACCGATGAGAAGATACGTCAAGATAAGGGTGAAACTAAGCCCATCAATAACCTTTGTGACAGAGTTTCGATGTTACAAGCGATAAAATATATCGATGAAGTTTTTTACTTTAACGATAGGAAAGAATTAGAGGGGTTGATAAAATTATACTCTCCTGATATACTATTGTTAGGAGATGACTGGAAAGGTGGAGATGTAGTTGGCAGAAAATTTGCCAAAGAAGTAAGGTTCTTACCTCGTCTAAATTATTCAACAACCGATACCATAAAGAAGATTCGTGGCTAATGTAATTGTTATAGGTGATAAGTGTACAGACAAGTATGTCTTTGGCAAAACTACTAGGTTGAGTCCAGAACAACCTGTCCCTGTTTTAGATCAAACTAGAATAGAAGAGAGGCCAGGTATGGCTGCAAACACTGAATTGAATCTCAAGGCATTTGGTGTTAATACTGTTCTACTTTCGCAGAGGGAACAGATAACTAAAACAAGATTCATAGATACTACCAGTGGTTATCAGTTCTTGCGTTTAGATGAAACTCCAAAGGTGGGTAGAATCGCAAATGCTGAATTGAAAATGGCAATGTTGCACATGGATCCTGATGCAATTGTTATTTCAGATTATGACAAAGGATACCTTAATGAAGATGATTTATGGAATCTATGTCATAATTTTAACAGACCAGTGTTCGTAGACACTAAGAAGCGTAGACTTTTTCATAAAGATAATGTATTCTGGAAAATAAACAAGAAAGAATATAATGACCTTGACAAAGACCATTTACCTAATGACACTCATCTTATTGTCACTCTTGGAAATGATGGTGCATTATGGGCTGGTTTAAAATTTCTCCCACAGGTAGTCAAAGTTTTTGATGTATGTGGTGCTGGAGATACCTTTATGGCAGCTCTAGTCTATGAATTTTTAAGAACAAAGGATATACGGAAGTCTATTGATTTAGCAAATAGAGCTGCTGCAATATCAGTCACACATCCTGGCGCTTACTATCTAACTGGGAATGATATTATCTCACTATACGGAGAAGGAAATGGAAAAAATGTCGATAGGCAAGGCGGATCTAATGCACCACAGACTGCAAGCGTGGTTGCGTGAAAATCGTTGTGATGATATTGAATACTTGGGAGAGGGAGAAGATAAAGATGGCGAAATGAAACATCTCTATCGTATCGGAGAACATGAAGTATTTCATGATCAAGTTCATGAATTAGAAATGGAAGAAGTGGAAGGAGATGAAATAATATGAGATACTGTGTAGATATTGATGGCACTATTTGTAGTCCAACTGTAGGAAGGGATTACCACACCGCAGAACCGTGGAAGGATCGGATTGCTATCATAAATAAGTTATATGATGAAGGTCATAACATCACCTACTTTACCGCTAGAGGTATGGGTCGATTCGGTGATGATCCAGATGCAAGTACAAAGGCATCTGTTCTGTTATTTGATCTTACGGAAAAACAACTTAGTGATTGGGGATGTAAATATCATTCTTTAATCTTAGGTAAACCACATGCTGATTTCTTTATTGACGACAAAGGTGTAAACTCTGATGACTTCTTTTGGACCAAGTAGAAGACCTCGTAATGCTCGTGCGGCAGAACCTGTTAAATATGTGCCGAAGGGATGGGGATATGAAAAATGGATTGCAAACTGCGAGAAGTATTGTGGTAAACTATTGTTTATTGCAAAGGATAAACAGTGTTCATGGCACTTCCATAAATTAAAAGACGAAGTATTTTTTGTTCAGAGTGGAAAGATCAAACTCTTTCATGGATGGGATGACGATATAGAAAAAGCAGAGATAACAATATTAAGAAGAGGGGACAAGTTTCATGTTCCCATCGGCCTGAAGCATCGTATGTTTGCACTGGAAGATACTGAACTGTTTGAGTTTAGTACAGAACATATGGATTCAGATTCACATAGGATTATGCCTGGCGATTTAATAGATGGATAAGATCACCGACATGATATATGTCGAAAGAGATGTGTTGTCACAGGAACAGTGTGATGAGTTAATAAAGTATTTCTGGGATCATAAAGAATTACATGATGATGGTAAAGTAGAACATTTTAAAGACGGAGAATATAAAGGTAAGTTAGTAAACAAAGAACATAAGAACTGCACTCAGTTTATGTTTGAGGCTGGACATAAGTATGCAAACTTAATGACTAATATAATTCAGAAAGCATATTTGAATTATAGATTACGATTACCAGTATTACCATCATCAGATCTTGCAATATTGGATTATACAATTAGAGTATATCCAAAGGGGGAGGGTATATTTAAAACACATGTAGATCAAGCACAGGGTGGAACTATATCCAGATTATTTGCTTGTATCATATATTTGAATGATGTGGATGAGGGAGGAGAAACATTCTTCCCTGATTGGAATATTGGATGTAAATGTGAAATGGGTAAAATATTATTATTCCCATGCAACTGGATGTTTCCACACGGATCTAACGTAAATATATCACATGACAAGTATATACTAACTGCCTTTATAAACTACAACTACGATATACCCATGTATCATGATTGACATTGTATATTATCCTGATTTATCTTTGAACAAAGAACTGAGGTCATGGATAGATTTTTTGCCTCATGACACATACGAGTTTAGTAATCTTGCAGTAGAGAAACATACAGGATACCATACATATCCTAAACCTTTTATTAAGTTAAAAGATTGGGTTGTAGAAAAATTAGAATTAGATTCAGATAAAATAAAATATCAATTATGGGGTGCTGTATATAATTACGGTGATTTTGCTTATGAACATAGACATGGTAAAAATGATTACTCATTTGTTTACTATGTTTCTACTCCGCCAGGCAGTTCTCCTTTAAACTTTGACGGACATAGTATTCAACCACATGAAGGAATGTGTGTCATTTTCCAAGATGAGTCACATTCTGTACCAAAAAATCAATGTGATGGCAGAGTGGTTGTTGCTGGTAATTTAAGATATTCGGATACTGATTTATAATCGTGATCATACCAAGAGGTATCTGCACATGTGTATTCTTGATACTTACCTTCTAGATGTTTGGGGAAAGGGATTACTTCAATATCTGCCCCTTCTTTCTTAGCAACCAATTCCGCAACCTCTTGGAAAGAGACTGGATTACCAGTTCCAACATCATAGATGCCACTCCCTGCTGTGTTATCTAGAACAACATCTACTATATCATCTACACATACAAAATCTCTAAAGGCATATTCTGAGTCTTCAAAGATTTTGATGACATCATTCTCTTTTGCTTGTTTGGTAAACTTACTGATAGGACTTGCTTGAGATCCTTTATGATCTTCACCTTCTCCATATACGTTGAAGTATCTAAATCCTTGTACCAATTTAAACTCATCCATGTGATCTGTAACCCAATAATCTACAGTCGCTTTGCTCAGTGCGTAGAAATTTAATGGATTGATTGTTCCTTTTAGGTATCCAAAGTCAGCATGTATCTTACCATAGACCGATGCACTTGAAGCATATTTGACTGGGATAGAGTGTTCTATTGCTTTCTCAAATAGTTTGATTGAAAACTCTACATTGTATTTGTGAATTTTATTTACATCAGTCTCAGTAGTGCTTGAGAGCGCTCCCTGATGTAGAATAAACTCTACTTCATCCCACTTATCATATTGATCTATGAAATCAAATGCACCATCTTTTTCAACTCTATAAAGATTTTCTGGATCTATTCTCTTTTCAAATGCTTGACCTATAAAACCTTTGTATCCTGTAAGAATAATCATGAGAAAAAATGTAGTGGTATAAAGAATACTTGGGCCAACCTATAGTCCTCTCCTTCAAAGAAACCAGGCTTATCATATGCGCCATGGAGAATATTATCAGGGTACAATATCATTCTATTGTACTTCATTTCTGCTAGATGTATTAAGTCCCAAGGACCTATAGTATCATCAACAAAATCTTCTGTCCAAATTCCATCTTGGAATGGATTAACTTGTTGCCCTTTATATGTA
>CETY01125510.1_pt1 | contig 14336 bp, 9 predicted proteins | sample 361551 | NCBI WGS metagenome assembly CETY01 (sample SAMEA2623135, study PRJEB7988) | marine metagenome | biome: marine biome (ENVO:00000447); feature: deep chlorophyll maximum layer (ENVO:xxxxxxxx); material: "saline water (ENVO:00002010), including plankton (ENVO:xxxxxxxx)" | depth 45 m | reverse complement strand
ACAAGAGTTTCATTGTTTATAGTTTTATCAAGCTTATAATAAGGATAGTAATGAACAGGCATATCAAATATTTTTGTGAAGTCAAAAGTCGAACCTGAAAAGCATGCCGAGTTTAGTTTTATATAAGGGTAAGCTCTAAAACCTGATGGTATTAAGTCACAATTTATTTTTTTGTCTTCAACGTCTGGGTGAACTTCAACTCTTAAGAAAGAATTTCTTGTTTCATATTTTAACTCTGTTACAACTTTTTTATCTTCTACATTGTAATATGTGTTTTCGTCTCCAAACACTCTAGAAATGTAACGTGGACTATCTGGATTTAAATCTATATCTTCAGCACATAGTACTTGGTCAAAAGTATTATCTCTTACGTCATATTCAAATACATATACATCAAAAGTTGCATATATGTTTTCTTCGATATCACCTCTTGTTAGAGGATTGATTTTAACTCTAAATCTATTGCCTACTTCTCCGTCATCTAAAGAATGAAATCTAAATAAGTCAACAACGTTTTCATAAATTGTCTGTCTATTGTTTACCAGATTGCTTCTGTTAATAGGTTGACTAGTTACCCAAGGTGTTTTTGCAACTTGATATTTTTGTTCAAACGAGTTATAATTTGGTAAGCTTTCGTCGTTCAAGTCTGCATATTTAACAGATGTTAAAATTCTTGTTGAAGCTTGACTTTTTAAAAGAGCAATTCCGTCATGTCTTTTGTAGCAAATATGACCTTTTTCTAAAAAATAATCTCTAAAGTCGTTAGGTGTTCTATACGCTGTATTATCAGCAAATCTTTTTTGATTTTTTGAAAATTCTGTGTCGTTTATTCTTGCGTCTAATGTATCTACAGTTTGAGGATTTAAGCCTAGAAAATCTATTTGCATACTATCTGTATCGGTTTCGTTTACCTGATCTGTATAAACTGCAGGGCCTAATGGTCTTAGTGCGTTTTGAAAATTGTCGTTAAAAAGAGAAGGCAAAACTCCTTGTGAAGACATTATCGTATGCGTTATAAAATAGTTGTTTTGATTTTCATCTAAACCTAAGTCATCTAAATAGTCGTAGTCTAAGTTTCCTGATGTAGTTTGTTGTTGAAGAACAAAACTAATATTACCTTCAACATTAGATGGCTGAACAGCGTTAGGATTGTTTGTTTTTGTCAAATTATCAGCAGAATTTCTTGATATATTGTTTTCTAAATTAAATCCTGCGTTTTTATATGTTCCAGCACTAGTTTTTTCACCGCTTCCTATGCCTAAAACCTTAATAAAAGTTGCTTGATCGCCACCATTGTCGAGCCAAATCTTAAGCGAGTCATAACACTGAGACTCGATGTTATAATGCAATGTATCATACAGGTGAGTATAGTTGTTTTCACTTTCTGGACCTAAAACGTTTTCTAAACTATTGATTACTTCGAAGTCGCCAATAGTTTCAACATCAGTTACATTTGTTGGTACAAAAGCTTTTCCTTTGAAAGATGTGCCAACAACACATAAAGTTCTATCGTTTAAATTTTGAAATGCGCTAATAGAAGAATTACTGTATATTTTACCTAGACTTAACGCAACATCTCTATCACTCAAGTTACTTGACATAATTAGCCTTTATGATTAAATTCTAATTATATATATCAAATACAATAAAACTCGTGCAGTTGTAGAACAACAAGAATTACACGAGTTTTAAAGTTTTGTTTTTAAATTAGTACTGTAATACGCAGTTATCGTAACGTAATGTTAGCGAAATTTCTTGTGGCTCATCACCGTCATAACTTAAATCACCAAAACCTGCCTGTGTCAAAAAAGCGCCTTTGATGTCCCAAAGTTCTACAACGGTACCTACTGGGTCTAGTAACTTTAATTGGCAATCTCTCTTGTAAAAGTCTGCATAACCAGCGCGACCGCTGACAGACTCAAAGTGAGTTCTTACCCATTCCATAACTTGCTGTGCACCAGAAGGCGCAATTGGATCATGTAAAGTTACTGACATTGTATCAAATGTTGTTTTACCTGCAAGATATCTCGTACTATTAATGAAAGGAATTGCTGTCTCATTAGTTGTGTAAGATGGTCGTGCTGCAGTCTTAATTAAAAATGCGTCGATACCTTCAATAGCGAAAATCCAGCGATTCTTTCTTTTCGGCTCAAACTTATTTGGTATCATCTCTGCGACTGATAGTGTCTCTGCCATGTTGTTCTACTCCTAGTTCTTATTAATATATATCTATTTGTCTTTATTCTTGAATTGTATTTGTTACAACAAAGTCTAGTGAGATAAACTCAACAGATTTCGTAGGTTGTAGATAAATCTTGCCACGAATTGTGTTGTTTTCAATATCATTCTGAGTTGTTGTAGTTGTATCAATTTGCACCTTGTAACGAGTTACACCTCTTCTTTGCTGAACATCTGCCATAATTGGCTCAACAAGTGATGAAAATCTTACAAGTGTTGACTCACGATTTGGCTCAAATAAAAGCTGCTCACCAACTTTTCTAACTTTACGACGCAAATCGATAAGAAGTCTTCTTACATTGATTCTATCAAGAGCTGATTGATCTTGCAATAAAGTTTTTTGTCCAAATGCATAAACTTCGCCAGATCTACCTGCGGGAACATAAATAGGATTAATGTCAGCATCATAAAGCTCATCTAAAAGATCACGATTCATACTAACATTTGAATCCAAAGCACGAAGACGTCCGCGGCTTAAACCAGCAGGTGCAAACCAAGGATCAGCAATTGAGTCATTTTGACTCATTACACCAAGCATACCGACCGAAGGAGGTACTACAATTGGCGCACGATCTGAAGGTCTTCTCATTAATACGTCTGGGAAGTATGCAGCTGCAAATGATGTATTAAGATCTCTACTAGAAAAGTCCTTAATTGTTTTTCTAACGCTCGGTCTTACAGCATCATCTTCGATAGGCGTACCTACCATGTCTTTCATTGCAATATCCATAATGAGCATTGCATCAAATCTTTCTTCACACGCAGTAATTGCATGATCTGTAACTTCAGATGCTCTTTGTCCAGGGATAGCTAACAGTTGGAACTCAGCTACTGATTTGTCGCTTAAAACGTCAATTGCTTTTTTATATGAAACAACAGTAGGCCCAGTAAATTTGCTAGTACCAGTTTCATCAGCACTTTCTCTTAGTGAAGCAGCACCAGTAAATTCTGCTTTGTTTTTATCAAAAATGTTGACACCGTCAAAACCACCCTGGAAAAGACATCTAAACTTAAGATATCTAGCATTTCCACCTGCTGCATCTTTTGCAAGATTAACATATCTTGCACCAGCAGGAGGCGTAATAGCAGCTGCATCTCTTTGATACTCAGCGCCATCCCAAGAAACAATAGCATCATCAACAATACTTCTAGACGGAATAAGAATCTTTTCTAAAGAGAACATTAATTTTTGATAATCACCGACATTATCCTGAGATCTCAAAACAGGACTTGATCCATGTTTAGGATAGAACTTAGCCCAAGAAAGAATTGATCTATTAAATTCTTGTTCTATAAGTTCTTTATTGCTATCAAAACTATTCTTTCTAGAAGAGAGCTTAACACCCCATGCTAAATCATCATCTGATTCTAGCACGCCTGCAACTTTTCTATTTATACTTCTAACAAAATCTAAAGGTAAAACTTGTGCTTTAGATAATGTTTGCGTTACTGCTGAATCATCAGCATTAATAAATACTCTATCAGCAATAGCTAGATTGTTAGCAGCTGGCTCAACAAAGTTATCGTCTTGAGAAGTAAACACGTATGAATGCCCTTGGAATCCTGCAGGAATTGCTTCAACAGGTACCTCTCCTCTTAGTAACTCCTCAGAAAACTCAACTCGAACAAGCTTGTTCTTTTGAGCATATTGACCGTCTTCAACAAGACGCTGCTTGTCTTCATCACGATCAAGATCAAAATACATATATTTGTCACCAATAACACGACCAATAAAGTTTCTGTCTGACACGTCAAGTGATAAATTCTTAAAAGAAAGAACTGGCTGTCCTGAAATAGGGTCTGAGTCATATTTCTCTAGTGATAGATCAAAAGCACCAAATTGATTAAGGCCACTATATCTAACATTTTCAATCAAAAGTCTGTATTGTGAGTTGCTTACTTCGCCATCGTCTAAAGAGCAAAGTCTAAATAGCTTATATGCTTCACCTGCTGACTCTGTTTCAGGTCTTGGTAGGTTATCACCTGACTTTGAAAAGAACTGCGAAACAATCCAAGGGGTCTTTGCAGTCTGAAATCTGTCTTCAAAACTATCATAATCAGTTGCTCCTGCGCCTGGCATTAAGAAGCCAATCATGTCAGCATAAGCTGAGTTACTTCCATGTGAAAATGCATCAGCACTTCTTGAAAGTCCATCGTTTGAAGGCACTGCGACTGAAGAATCAATATCCCAATGTGAATAAAGATAGTGACCGCACTCTTCAATCTTAGTAGGATCAGTATTAAGAACCTTTGAAATATAAGAAGGTGATGATGGATCAAGCGAACAATCAAGCACAGATGGCTTCTCTGTGTTTTTGAAACCGTTTAGGACTAACTTAAAGTCTTGATTGCTACCAACTTCACCAACTACATAACCAACAAGTTTAGTATCATTAGCGCCGGCAGCAGTAGTCTCCCCAAAGTGTAGCTCATGTGAAGTCTTCTCAGGAGAAACAGTGCTAGCGCCATCGGCGTATGTCGTGGCAATGTTTGTCAATGCTGTAATTGCTGAAGCTGGGTTAAGTGCAGGTATAACACCTTGTGGAGCCATTAATACACCACGAATAACAGGTGCCGAAATTGCTGCACCGTCAAAGTAAAGCTTCTCATTAAGAGCAGCAGCACCATCGATGAAATGCTCATGTGTACCTGCAGACTCTACAATATAAGCTTCGTCACCTTCACGACCAGCTACTAACTTCAATACTATTGTCGCAGCATTATTGGTTGATCCAGCAAACATCAAACTTGGATTAAAAGGAAGATCACTAAACATAAAGTCTTTTCCAGCAGCCAAGTCACCAACACCAGCATTGCCGCCAGTATTTGATTGAGCTGTTCCTGCTGCAACATCGGCAGTCAAGGCAGCAAAAAGCTTTGGCCCAGCAGTCGCGCCGGCCTCGTCTTTAAGTTGTATTGTATTTGCAGGCACATCAGCAGCTGCTTGAACTGCTGTCTTGATAACAATTGAAATGGTTACGTCTTCTTCAACGCTTCCACCTGCTTTATTTACTAACTCTTTAGGCAAGAAAATCTGTAAAACGTCACCTTCTGCCGCAGTATCAGCAATTACAAGCTTAGCAGCAGGCAAAGAAGCTTGTGCTGTTTCTTGTTGTACGCCGGCGTCGCAAAGGAATCTAGAGCCGTCAACATCTCTCATAAAGCAACCTAGCATATGAGTCTTTGCTCTTGTGACAGCATTGTTTGAATTTGTTATATAAGCAAATGGATTGTCTGCAACTTTACCTAGATCTGCATTTTTTTCTTGAACTAGTTTGTTACCTACAACAAAGCCTGCATCTTCAACTTTGCCAGTATTGTCTGAAGCTTTTCCGTTACCTACGCCTAAAATTCTTAGATAAGTTCCTGACTTTGCATTTCTCATCCATTCATTAAGAGCAAGCGGCCCAAAAAGATTTGAGTTGCTTTCTCTTCTATTTTCTAACATCGAACCGAAGGTTTCGTTAAACTGCTGCATATTGGCAAAAGTTTGCGGTACAAAGGCTGGCCCTTTTCTCGCAGGTCCAACGACAGCAGCTGGAACACCTTGTGGCAGTTCTTGCGGATTACTTACTTGTGATAAATCGATTTCACGTAATGTTACTCTCGCTGATCCTTGTCCAGCCATATTAATTAACTCCTGTTTTTATTTTAATTATAACTATGTTCATCATGGGAATTCCACGCCGCTATTTGTAATAACAAAGTCCATAGCGATAAACTCAACAGCGCGAGTTGGTACAACAATAATTTTACCGTTAAGTCTATTGTTATCAACGTCTTCAGCTGTGTTATTTGTGTCGTCCATGACTACTCTAAAGTCTTCAATACCTTGTCCTATTTGAACTGCTAACAAAATATCACTTGTTGCTGTAATAAATCTATTTCTAGTTACTGTATCGTTTTGCTCAAACAAAAGACCTTGTGCAACTCTTTGAATTCTTCTCTTAATGTAGATCATTAGACGTCTAACATTTACTCTATCCAAAGATGTTCTAGCAATTTGCGTTGTTTTCTGCCCAAAGATAACAAATTGATTATTTGGGAAGTTTGCAATAGGATTGATTCGTGCCTCGTAAAGTGTATCACGATCAGCTGCGTTTAATCTTACATCAGTTGACCTTACAGCACTTAAAGCGCCACGAGAAAATCCTGCAGGGGCAAACCAAGGACTTCTTGTAGCTGCATCTGACTTTGCAATAGCGCCAAGTGCAACAACAGACGAAGGAACTCTTACTAGTCTTTGATTTGTTAAAAGCGCATTTGCATCATCGCCTCGATCAATCATCATCACATCAGGGAAATAAGTTGCAACATATGAAGAATCAACTTCTCTCTGATCAAATATTGAAGAAGTAATGTCAACATCTGGACGTCCACTTGCAAAACCTGAAGAACTTACAAAAATTCTTTTAGAAGTACTTGTATAATGAGGAATATCCATTAAGTAAATTGCTTTACCAAATTTCTTAACACTTCTAGCAGCAAAGTCTGTTATTAAAGATTCTCTAATCCCTGGAATAACAAGCACAGAATGATCAACAACCATCTCGTCTGTCATTAGTTTTACAGCATTTCTATAAGATACAACAGCATTATTATTTAAAAGCTCACCTTGCATAGGATCTGTGCCATCTGTCGCATCTAGACCACTAGAATAACCACCTTTTGCAGCATGTCCTTCAGCATCTTGCGAAGAAGCTCTGTCTGTAAAATAATAGTCATCTCTATTGAGAATATTAACTCCGTCAAAGCCTCCATAAAACGGTGCTGTAAACTTAGCCATTATATTATATTTGTTAAATTTAACAGGATCCTCAACTAAAAGCTTAGACAAAGTTACTCTGCTAAAGAAATTATCATTTGTCGCGTCTTCTTCATCAAAAGGATCTGTTGATTTTGTCATATTAATCAAGTGAGTTGACGGGTCATATATTTCATTAGATGAACCAACATCAGCATTTCTTATATAAACTGCTTCAATAAATGCATCAAGTGGTGAGCCAGTAATATCAGCAACACTACTTTGAGAAAAAGCAACTTTTGCCAAAGAAAATTTATTATTGTTAAAGTGACCAGCATCAGCACCATTAAACTTTAAGCTGGAGTTGCTTGTAAGCATTTTACAAAGATTCTCTGTAAGTCTAGAATAAGAAGAAGAGTCAGATCCTTGGTTTGGATTATCAATCTGGTCTACTCTTGTATTCATTAATCCCCAGTATAAATTTGTCTTTACGTTTTCTCTAGTAGACTTAGCGCCTGTTGTTTTGTCGTATACTTGACCTAAGTACTCTTGGAACCAAGCACCATTTTTCAACATGCTTCCTCTAGTAACTTTTAGTCTAAAAGGCAAAGGAGGCAAAACTGAGTGCCTAATATTGTTTAACGCGTTAGCAGCGTCAACACCACGTCCTATAACGTTAGAAGTTGCAGAAGAAGTTGAGCCGTCTTTTCCATCTGAAGTTGTTTTGATTCCTGGAATTCCTTTAAATCCAAACGGGAGAGCTTCATCTGGAACTTCTCCTCTAAGAACTTCGTCAGACATAACGACTCTAATTCTTGTTGAATTGTTTGGAAAAACTCCTTCTCTTACTAATCTTTTTTCATCTTCGTCATCAACGTCCAAAGAAAGCTTAACTTTTTGGTCTCCGATCATTCTTGCAATAAAGTTTTTGGCATTTGGATCTAGAGAACATCTATTATAAGTCTCATAAACGATAGGATTATCGTCTGTGTCTTTAAGGTCTCTTAAGAGAACAGAGAAGGTTCCGTATTTATAGTTCTTTTCTGTAGAAGCTTGCAAATCTGCAATAGATAACTTGTATTTTGAACTAGCATAAGCACCATCATCCAAAGACTCAATATGAAATAATGCATATTCATTTGTACCAAAAGGTTGAGAAATAAATTGAGTTGTTTTTGGTGCAGAATATCTAGAAGAAAAATCTCCGTATGCATCTAAATTACTTCCTGAGCCTCTTAAAACAGCTACATTAATTGTTTCTGCAGTATCGCCTACATCGGAATCTGAGCCTGGATTTAAATTAAGTGTCTTTGTTGAAGCAATTTCATCATCAACTGGAAAGTCTGCATAGAGAAAATGCTTTTTATCATCAAAGCCAAAAGGATCTGTATTAAGAACTTTTTGAATATATTGTGGTGCCTTAGGATCTAAAGAAACTGTATATGATTTATAAACAGAGTCGTCTGCAGCCAAAACAACTTTAAGGTCAAAAAGTCCTGTATTTTCTTCAGTAGTTGCTGTATCGTTATCATTTTGATCAGACGCGCCGCGCTGTGTCACTCTCAGAGTATAATCTTTGTGCATAAAAACCATAGCTCTAACTAACTGTACCAAGTCAGTATTAAAATCAAGAACACCACTATCTGATTGAGGATCTTGATCAGCCGTTGTTGTTAAAGAATCATTGTCATTTATAATTCCTAACGTAATATGCTCAGCTGGATTAACTCTATGGTCTGCAACGATAAATTGCACTGCGCCTTTTGCTCTATCTGAGTCGGCGGCGGCAAGAGCAGTTCCATCAACTTTAAAACCTGCGTAACCTGCTGTTCCGCTAGAAGAAGAAGTACCTGTCCCTAAAATTCTACAAAAAGTTGCTGCTTGCCCACCGTTTTCAAAAAAGTCAATAACAGCATGTGCAGCTGATCGATTTGTGTCTGGGGAACCAAAAATTCTAATAAATTCATCACTACTTGAAACTGTCGTTGGGACAAGTGCCGGACCTTTTTCTGCAGGTCCAATTACACCAACCGGTGTTGCTAGATTTCGTGTGAGAGGTTTTGAGATAACTTCAATTTCTCTCTCGAAAAATCCCGGAGACTTAAATGTCTGTTCAGCCATAATTCTATGCTCCTAAATAATCTTATTCATCTTATAACTATTAGTTGTATATCTTAATTATTCTTTATCTGTTGAAATATTAAATAAAACCTCAGCAAATCTTGAGTCATAAACAGTTTCACCTTTTCCTTTGCTACTTTTAACTTTAACAGGAATAGTTTTACCTTCAGAATTTTTCATAAATACTTTTTTAGTATTTGTATAATCAGAGCCTTTTTCTCCAACCAAATCTGACATGTATTTTTTGTCATTTGCAACAGTAACACTCGCGTCTAATTTGTCAACTGAAAGTAATTGTTCTAGGTTTGAAAAGCTATCTTGTCCTATTCTTTGTGCAGGAACGTGGCTATCTTCTGTTGCAAGATCATCAAAAATGTGTGCGTCAGGATTAGGATCAGCTACACCACCAACGCTTGCTGGATCTAAATTAACACTCTCTTCTAGTACTTCAAAATTTACTTCGGGTGCACTCAAAAATGATTTCAGTGCTGTTTTGCCTCCTAAAATATTTGGTGCTATTATATAACCCGTGGATTGAATTGTCATTGAGTATTTGATATATCTTTCTGCATCTGTAAAGTCTGCGTAACTAGTGTCAGGACTCAAAGATGATTCTACAAATGCACTAAACCAGTAGCCTTTGTCACTTTCTATACGAAATTGAAAACCAGGATTAAGTGTGTAAGCACTCATTATAGCTTCTAATATTTTGTTCATTTGCTGTGTAAAAGAAGACCAGATTGTAATCTCGTAACTTGCACCAAAATATTTAATTGCAGGAATTTCAATAGTTTCTACTATATTTCTTTCAAGCTTAGGTTTTAAAGATAAATTTGCGTCAAGACCTTTGTCTTCTCCGTCAATGTTTGAAAGATTTTCGAAATTCTTGTTTTGTCTATATGCAAGGTCTTTTTCCGAAATTCTTTTAGTTATTATATGCGGCAACATCTGGTTGTTTGCAATGCCTTTTGCAGGAGTCTGATCAATGTTGTTTCTTGTTATTGATATGAGTGGTAAAACATGTGTACCGTTTCTATCAACTACAGGTTCTTTACGTTGGATTAGTGCAAATCTTTCACCCGTAGCAAATATTACGGGTATTTTTCTTTGTTCTTCTTGAAGATTATAATATAAAGGTATATCTTTATCAAAAAGATTAAACACAGCTTTGTCTAAGTCTTCTAATCCACACGAAGGAATAACATAATCAGCATAGTTTTGACCTTCGTAACCTGTTGGTGCGTATCTTTGTGGTGCATTTAAATTAAACTTTGACGACATTATTCATCTCCATAAAAAGAAGATCCAATACCATTAACGCTTTTTTCAGTACCGTCTGGTGCTACTTTTTTAGGCCCAGTAATTGGATCTTCTAAGACTCCGTCTTTTCTTAAACGTCGTATATCAGACTCATTTGTACCTCTTTGCTGTTCGAAAGTTGTTTGAATAGCATCGCTATCAGTATAGCCTTCGTCGATAGGTCCAAGTGGTCTAACGTTAATATGCTGTAGACGTGTTTGTTTGGCAGTAACCTTTATAGAAGCAATTCTTTCTATTTGACCGTATATTAACTTATCGTAAATAATTGAAGTTGCTTCAAAAAAATAAGCGCCATAAGAAAAGTAGTCGCCTTTTTTAAAGTCAATATTTCTATCTAACAAGTCTCTATGTTGCATATAAACATTCATTGTTTTAATATACTCAGTACCGAACTTTGTTGTTTTAGTTTCTGAAGGTTGCCATTCAACAAGACACTCTATTTCAATAGGAGGATTGAATATCTTGTCAATTGATTCTTCATACATGTCATGAACCTCAGACAAATCGCTTCTTACTGTGTAATAGTAAATTTTTTGTCCTGCAACATCTTTAATAACTTCTTTGGTAATATCAGCAAAGAAATCAGTTTCTCTTTGTCCAACAAATAATCTTGCCATTTTCTTATCCTATAATGATTGCTCTTCCGTTTGGAATTGGTACCTTCTTGAGTATGTTTGTCATTGCATCAGCCTGTGCAGAGTCTGCTTCTAATAGCTTTTGATATGTCAGTTTATCCATTGTTTCTTTTAGACCATCTAGAAGTCTTGTTTTGTCTTCTCTGCCTTGACTTATTAAGTCACTACCGTTCATTTGTAGCTCGCTTCCTGGAATTGGTACGGAGCTAAATTTTGACCTTATGAGACCTAGTGTTTCTTTGCACAAAGCAAAAGTATATTGCCTTATCCAGTGTCTAGACATTTGATTTATATGACTATATTTTACGTTTCCAAAAGGAACATTTGAGAGGTTTGAAACCCCATCAATAGAAGAATCTTCATATGGCAGCGTAGGCTTAAATGGATCTGATGGAAATGTAAACTTGATAAACAAGTTCATTGGATTATCGTTAGAAGGCTTTGGAAATATTCTTAAATCTTGTCCTTGTAGCTTGTACGAATAATTACTTCTTCTAACTCTATTTGATATATCAAGCTGGCTTGCTCTTAATAAGTCCTCAAAAACTGGTAAAACATAAAATACAGTTTCTGGGGTAAAAGACTCAAAAGAAAATTGATTGTTTAAGTAGTTTACTGCTGAAGTTGTATCAAAAAACCTATAGGCTGCCTGAGGGGAGAAATGAAATATTTCTTGGATTTTAATTTTTGTTGGGTCTGCATTTGAAAGAATCTGGTCTTTATATACAGGATTGAAAAGACTTAATTGATCATCTTTACCATTATATTCAACTAATTTAAGATTTTCGCCGTTTGGTCCAGGTATAATCATGTCTTCATAGACATTATAATCTTGCTTGTCATGACTAAGTTCAATAAAACCTCTTACAGAATCTGTAATGCCACCGACAAAAGCCTCAGACGCATAAGGTTCTGATCTTCTAATTAAGTAATCTAAAGTTTCTCTAGGAAATTTTTGTTCTTGACCGTGTGGCCCAATTTTTTTGTCTTCAATAGGCGAAGCTGAAGTCTCGACAGTTTGTGTTACAGCACCTTCTGTGCCTTCAGCAACTGCTTCACCTGCAGAGTTGAAGTACAATATGTTTCCATCATTATCTGTCCTTACAGTAATCTTTATTTCTCTGGTTTCATTTTCTATAACATATCTTGCTTCTTTATTAATTGAAACAAAACGTGGGTCACTATCAGCCTGAATTAGTAATGGCTGCTTATCAATAACTAAAATGCCATCTTCAAGATCATCAGCTGTCTGATTTTCTTTTAAAAAGTAATAATGTCCGTAAGAATTTTTTTTATATGTTACAAGATTACCTACAGACAACCCTAGAATATTTGACATATAAGATTCAGCTTGGCTTGCATTTACTTGCTTTGAAAACTCTAAAGTAGCCTCTTCAAAGTTTGCCCAAATCTGTTTGCTAGTCAATTCTACAGAAAGTATATCATCACCAAGTCGCCTTTTAACGTACGTAATCATACTATCAGCATCTTCTTGGAAATGCGTATCATTATCAAAAGATCCAAACGGCGTTGGATTTGTTGTACTGCTAAACGAAGCCATGCAAAACTCCTATAATCTTTTATATACATATCTAATTATAAAAGTCTTTACTAAAGAATACGATTTCAAACAGCAAATACTAAAAAACCCCAAAGAGTATCTCTACTACAGCGAGGTTTTATAATTTAAATAACTTAAATTTTAATTTTATTTTAGTCTAAGCTTTAACTTAAGTCTAACTAAAGAATTGCCTTGTAAATCTTTTAACACAATTTTTGAATAATCACTTAATTGTGCAGGCATTTCTAAGATAGTATACTCTCTATTTTTGTGATCTAATACTATAGAGCCTACTTTAAACTCTGCTTTTTTAGGAGCAGGTGCTGCTTTTTTAGGAGCAGGTGCTACTTTTTTAGGAGCAGGTGCTACTTTTTTAGGTTCTGTAGCCTTTTTAGAACTAGTTTCTTCTTTTGCTTTTGCCATTTTTCAACCTTTACGATAACGTTATAAATTCTATTAAGAATCTTGCTTTGCCAGCTGTAAGAGGAACTGCAGCAGGAGCTGCATTAGTTCTTACAATTGTACCAAAAATTTCTGTATCTGCTTCAAGATGCATTGTACCTGCAACTGCAGTTAGTGCTGTATTATTACCTGCAATATCTAGAGCTGCAGAAAGTGCTATGCTTGTTGAGTTACCATTTCCTTTAGCTAAATCATTTTCAGCGTCACCTACTGCGTGAAAAGAATCAGCAGACAATGCCATAAATTTGTCATCATCACCGGTAACTCCAAACTTAACTCCCATATTACCAGCTTCACCACTTGTAATGCCATCTGTGATTACAACGTGAAACGCTGTTATTACTGAGTCTTTTGGTATTGTAATTGATGGAGAAATTATTGTATTTGTTGCTGCAACAAAAGTACCTTCTGCTGATCTACTCTGCTTTATTCCAAGGCAACCACCACTTTCGCTAGTCTGTTGCACTAGACCTTGTTTGTCATTAATAACTAATTTAATCATTTTTATAAGGCCTTTCTTATTAACTAAAAGTAATAAATTCTACTGTTACTGAAGCTTTTCCAGCTGTAAAGGCTCCGGCTCCGGCTTCAGCAAAAATAAAGAACACATCATCGTCATTTTCGATAAAAGGTGTACCTACTTTTTGAACTAAAGGTGCTGCGCCTTGAAGTGCAACTTGAACTTCTGCTTCAGTACTTGTACCTTTTCCTATTGTACTTCCCGCTACATCATCAATAATAACAGCTGCTGCAAACGTATCATTATCAGCTGCGCTACCAACTTTAACTGTAACGTTTCCGGCTGCAGCGTTTGTAATTGTTTCTGTAAGAACTACATGATACGCAGTAATTAACGATCCTGCAGGTAGACTAATTTTTTGTGATAATGAATCTTTTAAAGTTAAAACTTCTGTCTTTGACTGTAATAATCCTATGACACCTTTTCCTGTTTCTTGGACTAAACCTTTTGCGTCTGATACTACTACTTTTGGCATAACTTCCTCCTTATAGGATAAACTTGTCCGCATGATTCCGATGCACTGGCGGGGTCAGCTGTTATGTTCGCATCGGGCCTAAATCTATATATTACAAAAAAGGTGCATTTTTTACGTGCACCTGTTCTTATAGTTAAAAAATTAAATTATTACTCAGAGTCGCCAGCTGGTTGCGTGTCGTGCTCACATAAATCTTCGGATTCACAGCAATCTTCTTCTGGTAGACTTACAGCTGCTTCAGCCTCATCACCGCTCGCATC
>CETY01069571.1_pt1 | contig 14388 bp, 12 predicted proteins | sample 361551 | NCBI WGS metagenome assembly CETY01 (sample SAMEA2623135, study PRJEB7988) | marine metagenome | biome: marine biome (ENVO:00000447); feature: deep chlorophyll maximum layer (ENVO:xxxxxxxx); material: "saline water (ENVO:00002010), including plankton (ENVO:xxxxxxxx)" | depth 45 m | reverse complement strand
CCAACACCGGAGCCAACACCGGAGCCAAGCCCTGGAACCTTTAATGTTGCAGGTGCTTTAGGTATTAATGGTCCTTTTGCTCTAGATTCCGACCTTAATAGCTCAGATTTTGAAAATATTTCAAACAACTTCACAAATAGGGCTCAATTCCTTGAAACAGATGCAACCTTGCTCGGATGGGTAGGTGGAGACGATGATGTAGATCTATATCAGGTGATAGCAGGAAATAGTCAAATTAACCTTGAGCTAACAATGGTAAATCATGATGGAAACAGTGGTAACACAACCACCAACGTTGATTTAGATATGTTTGTTGTTGATGCTCAAGAAAACACCGATAACGTGGGGGGAACTTATGCAAAAGTAGAAACAGCTTATATTCCTGCAGGTGAGGGAGATATTTACTACGTAATAATTGATCACTACAGAGTAGATAATTCTGTTCCTTCGTCATATGTTTTAACACAAACACCTCAGTTTGCTAGCACGAATGAACAAAAGGATGCTGCTGCGAGAGCAAATGCAGACTTTAACTTAAATGAAATCCTAATTGCTGAAAGACCAGCTTTTGACAGCTTCAATTTAAACCAAACAGAAAACGAACTTACTCAAGAGATGGGTAATACGGCCGGTGGTTTGGTAAATATGTCTTTAAATGAACTATCCAAAATTGCAGGGTTGGGGAATGATGAAAACTATACATCAACACTTAAAGAAAGTTTGCCAGAAGTCTATGACAGAGGCCGTTACATGAAAGCTATTTCTGTTTTAAGTGAGAGATCTCCTAACCTTTTTGTTGAGCCAAGTTGGAATAGATATATTCAAGTAGAAACATTCACACCAGACCCAAGCTATGACACCTACCAATGGTGGAACTTTGATGTAGTGAATATTCCTGAAGCGTTAAACGTCTTAGGTCAAGAAACAAAACCTGTAAATGTAGCAGTCCTTGATTCAGGTAGCCCCTATATTGTTGACCCAGCTTTTGATGGATCAATTTTTGACACAGAATGGGGGTGGGATATGGAAGATAACGATGCCCTTGCTGATGACATAGAATTCGAACAAGGCTCATTTAGTCATGGTACCCATGTAGGCAGCACAATATCTATGCTCAATGATGGTATAGATGGAAATGGTATGTCAGCCAGAGTTACACCGATAAGAGTTTGTTATCAAAATGGTTGTGGCCCAACATATGCTGCATATCTATATTTGAATGGTGACTCTAACGATTCGAATACAAGTTTTGCTCAAAGAAGTGGCGGACAAAAATTACATGCAATGAACATGAGTTATGGTGGGAGTGGTGGAAGTGCTACTTCAGCTTCATGTGTAAAACTTGGCGAGCTAGCTGATAAGGGAGTTCTAATAGCATCATCTTCAGGTAATGGTGGGGTAGGTTCTATAGGATGGCCTTCTGCTTGCCCTAAGGTTTATGCGGTTGGTGCAACAAATGGTACTGACAGACGCTCAAGTTATTCTTCAACAAACGAGTATGTTGCTTTTTCAGCTCCTGGCGGAGAGTACTCAGATTGGAATGGTGATGGCGTTGATGACCTCGTTTATGCCTATGCATATGTCGATAGTTATGTACAAACTAATAATAATGGAAATCCTTTAATTGGTGCCCAAGGAACATCGATGGCTTCACCACACGGTGCAGGTTTTCTAGGTTTAATTAAATATTATTACGAGGACATTGCTAAACCATTTGAATCAAATACAACATTGCCAACATCGTTAACATACATTGAAGTTGACAAAATGTTGGCAGCAAATTTATTAACAAATGATGTGAACAAAACTTCTAGACCCAATGATTCTGTTGCAAAACCAGGCTGGGATGAAGATTTAGGTTATGGAATAATAGACTTACAGAAAGCAATAAATGCTATAGATTCTTTCAATAATGGTTACTTCACAAGTTTTGATGCATTGCCATATTATGAGGGCCCAACAAATGTGTCTCTTACATCTGAAAGCTCATATCAAGGTCAGTTTACACTTGTTCCTCAAGGAGCTGCTGGCTTAGACTTCAATGATATAACTTACACATACCCAACGGATTTATTAGAGGTAACAGCAAATGGCCTAGACTTTACAGTCAAAAAACCAGACGATTATGATTTTGCTGGATGGGTAAGCACAACAATTCTATTTGATTTCCCACTTAAAGATGGAGCTGAGACTCCTTTTGAGGGGTATGAGTTACTTTCAGTTGGTGTCAATGTGATATTTAATGTTATTGGTGAAGCTTATGAAGTTAACTTCCCAGCACTGAAAGCAAGGTTATTAGATCCTAATGGAGTGCCTGTACAAGAAGTTATATCTTCTGTAGTCGATGGCCAAGGTAACTTTGCGTTTACAGGTATTGAACCAGGAAGCTATAGAATGGTTATAGGTTCAGACATAAACGGAGATAACTCATGGGGCGGGCCAGGCGAAATGACTGGTGCAAGTGAGAGTTTTGAAATATCGGATTCAAACATTTCTGATCTAACAATAAACCTAGCGCCAGAACTAGCAGGTGTGGCAAATAGTGCACCAGTTATAAATTCATCACCATTCACAGATGCTTATGTTAATCAGCCATATTTTTATGGAGTGAATGCTACAGATGATGATGGCGATTCTTTATCTTATTCATTAGAACTCACCAACAAAGAGGATGGTTCTAGTGCAGATTTTATATCGATAGCTTCAAATGGAAGACTTTCAGGAACACCTAGAGAAGATGATATAGGTGAATATTCTGCAAGAGTAATTGTTTCAGATGGAACTGACGCGGCAATTCAAGAATTTGATCTAACTGTCAACGAGTAATTTAAAATGAAAAGAAGAGATGATTCATCAATGGATGAATTCTTCTCTTCTATAACACCTAAAACTAGTTTTGATTCAGCCAAAGCGCCTGACGCTCCAGATTATGAAGATGAATATTTTTGGGCTGCTTTTCCAGGAAAGAAATCTGTTGCAAACTTAAATGTAAATAGCTTAGAGCATAGTAGAAATTTTGAGGTAGATTGCTTCTTTATTCATCCAACAGGATTTTTTTTGAAAGACTGGAATTTTGATGTAGATCGAGATTCTGCGACATTTCAAAGGACTGAACTGATGCTAGCAACGCAAGCAAGCGCATTTAATGGCTGCTCGAATGTTTACGCACCTGAATACAGGCAAGCAACATTTGCAGCAATTTCACGAGATCTAGGCAATGATAGTGCTCAAGCATTAGAGCTTGCCTATCAAGATATAAAAAATGCTTTTTCTAAATTTTTGAAAGATTTATCAAGCGATAAACCATTCTTCCTAGCTTCACACAGCCAGGGCTCTCTTCATGCTCAAAGACTATTATCAGAAAATTGTTTTAAAGAATCTTTCAATAAAAAGCTGATATGCGCATATTTAATAGGGTACCCAATTGAAAAAACATACCTAGATGATTTGGGTTTTTCAGTTTCTATGAACCCTGAAGATTTGGGCACTATAGTACAGTTTCAAACAGTTGGTGAAGGTGCCATTAGGCCAAAACTTAAGTACTGGTTACCAAATGAAGATAGCTACTCTCTTCAACAAGTTAATAGCCTTGCAACAACAAATCCTATTTCCTGGAACAATTCTTTAGAATGGCAGGCCAATGAGATTGATTCTCTATTAATGCCAAAAATTGCAGGAATTTCTCCCTTATTTGATTATGAAGCAATCAAAAATAATGGCAGCAAGGTTAGAAGTATAGGTTTTGCGGAGGATCAAAACTTCTATGCAAGAATAGGCAAATCAGGTTTTCTTGAAACAAGAGGGACAGCCATAGACAGAATACTAAGGAATGATTTTACTGGCCAGAAAGATTTGCATATTTGGGACTATCAGGTTTTTTGGAACCATATTAAAAATAATGCTGATCTAAAAGCTAAAATTGTAAAAAGTAATTTTGAAAATAAATAATCTTGAAAAGCTCTCATTTGGTTTAGGTGGTGGAGTAAATGCTATCAAAACTGATTTTTTTGTATGGTATTTAGGAGCTTATTACCTCACGGTTCTAGGTTTAAACCCAATTTTAACTGGAACTGCCTTGCTCATTGCTCTTTTTGTAGATGCAATTAGTGACCCATTAATTGGAACAGTTTCTGACAGAATAAAATCTAAATTTGGCCGAAGGCATCTATTTATGAGTTTCTCGCTTTTGCCTATTTCTATTACATATTACATGCTATTTGTTCCTGAACCTGACTGGTCAGAAAATCAAATATTTTTATTTTTTTGGCTTGTAATCTTTGCTATTTTGACAAGGTTTAGTGTGACACTTTTTGATATACCGCATAGAGCATTAGCTGCTGAAATACCAGATACCTACGAAGAAAAAGCTGAGATAATGTCGATGAGAGAAGGATTTCAATCTATTATTGCTTTGTCACATTCCTTCATTATTTTGCCATTGATCAATATCAATGGAGATGATAATTGGGCAAGTGTGGGGGCTATTGGGTCAGTATTGATGTTTGTTTTTGGCTTGATATCTATCATTGGAACAAAGTCATTAATACCTAATTTATATAAGTGGCCTGAAAGCCAAAAGAGCAAAAGTTCATTTGTAGAAATAAGAAAGCAACTAAAGTTCGTTTATAGCAATAAGACAATAATTTTATTTTTAGTTGGTTCAATAGCTATTCAGTTAGCATGGGGGCTTGCAAATAGCCTTACATTTCTTGCGCAAACACAGTTTTGGGGTCTAAGCGCTTTACAGATTCAAGATTTCATAAAAATATATTTTCTTTCTACATTACTCAGTTGGTTCTTGGTGCCAAGGTTAGTAAGAAGTATTGAAAAACGAACAATATTAATAAGTAGCCTATTTATTATTGGTTTATTTCAGTCAATTCCTTTTTTGGCCTATAAGCTTGGATTAGCTCCTCAAGTCGGCAGCGATTCTCTTGTAATATTTTTATCCTTCTTTATTTTTATAACTGGCACTTTTTCATTGATAAGCCTTATGACAAGAGAGTCTATGGTTCCTGATATAATTGATCAAGTTCATAAAGAGTCAAACTTGAGACAAGATGGAACTATAAGTGCACTTACATCATTTTGCGCTAAATGCATGACAGGTCTTGGGCAGTTTTTTTCAATGTTTGTATTATGGATGATATCTTTTCCAGCAAGGGATATAGATGCAACATTAGAGCAAAAAGAGATGCTTGCTATATTTCAGGGCCCTATAATCCTTTTGCTATTCTTGATACCAATTTTTATTTTTACACGCTACAAGCTAGACCGAGCAAAACATAAAAAAATTATTGAAGACTTAAAAACTTAAGAAATTTGACCTTTTTTTTGTGTAATGAGGTATATAATTTAGTGTCACTGTATTAGGGATTTATGGAACTCAAAAAAGCTATTGAAAAAAGATACTCAGTAAGAGGATATTTAAACAAAAACGTTGAGAAAGATACTGTAAAAAATATATTAGAAGTTGCAAAAAGAGCACCTTCAGGAGTAAATTCTCAACCTTGGAAAGTTTATGTTGTCATGGGCGAAACAAGAGATAATTTAGTCAAAGAAGCTTGTGAAAATATTGATAAAGGGAATATAGAGAAGGAACAATACCAAGTTTACCCAACTGAAAGACCAGACTGGTATAGAGCAAGACAAAGAGCATCAGGCTTTGCATTATATGGTGCCTTAGGTATTGGAAAAGAAGATAAGGACAAAAGAATGGCTCAAGCACGAAAAAACTATGAATTTTTCGGTGCACCGGTAGGAATATTTATTACAGTTAATAATACCGTCGGTCCAAATGGATGGGGTCATGTAGGTCATTTTGTTCAAAATATTTGTTTAGCTGCAGTGGATGCTGGTTTAGCAACCTGCTTGCAAGAAGCATGGGCTGGGTTTCCAAACCTTATAAAAAAACATATTAACTATGGAGACGATGAAATCTTATGGTGTGGCATTGCTCTTGGTTATGAGGACCCCAAGCACCCAGCTAATAGTTTTAGAACTGAACGAGAAGAATTTGAAAGTTACGCTAAAATTTTAGAATAATGAAAGAATTTTCGCTTCCAAGTCAGCATGGAAAGTTACGAGGTGTTGTTTGGGATGATATTGAAAACCCTATTGGAACTATTCAAATTGCTCATGGTCTAGTTGAGTACCATGGACGGTATCACGAAACAGCTAAATTCCTTAATAAACATGGATTCATTGTTTATTGTAATGATCATCTTGGTCATGGATTAAATATCACTGATGGAAATCTAAAAGGTTTCTTTGGTGAGGTTAATGGCTATGAAGCAGTTGTTGATCAGTTAGGTGAAATGAATTCTTTTATTCGTAAAGAAAATCCAGTCCTAAAACATTTTATTCTTAGCCATAGTCTTGGAACAGCACTAACGCTCTCGTTGCTAAAAAGAAATATATTTTTTGATGGGGTTGTGATGAGTGCTGCATTTAGTGTTACCAATTTCATGATCTACTTAAATAGGCTTTTGCTGTTACCAGAGCTTCTATTCCAAGGGAAGAAAGGAATTAGTACAGACATGGAAAAATTCACTACGCAAAAACATAATGCATTTTATGAACCAATTAGAACAACTCATGATTACTTATCAAGTGATAAGCAAAAAGTTGATGAATATATAGCTGATGAATTATGTGGTTATCCTAATACAACTCAATTATGGCAAGATCTTTCAGAAGGCTTTTTAAACTTATGGACCAAGAAAACTTTTAGCGAATTTGATAACAACATATCCTTTCATATGATCACAGGTGATCAAGATAAAGTGAATAACGATGGAAAACAGGCTGAGGCAATTCATGCACTACTTATAGAATCTGGCTTTAAGTCTAAATTAGAAATTTTCAAAGACATCCGCCATGAACCCTTTCAAGAAAAGGATAGACAAAAAGTTCTAGCGAGCATCCTAAAGTTTTATAAATCCAATATTTAAGAGCGTCTTCGCTGAGGAGAAACATATGTCTGAAGAATTAATATTCTTTCAGTAATAATTTCTTTAATCTTAAAATTATTTTTTGCAATTCTTCTGGCTTCTTGTAAATCTCTCAATGCTTCCTCATATCTTCCCGAGTAAAATAGGAATTCACTATTTGTTAAGTGATAACCGAGCATATTTTTACTGTTCTTTTGAACCTGACTTAAATCTTTGAGCAGGTTAATATCAACAGGCCTATAGAACTTTATATCTTCTAACACTTGTTCGGCAGCTAGGTAGTTTTCCTCCATAATATGAGCATTTGCCAAGTTATAGCTCAAAGGATAGTTTCCAAGCGAAACAGCCAATAATTCAGAAGTAAAATCTTTGCTTTTTCGAATGTTTCCAGATTCTGTATAGACTTCAGCAAGGCTAGTTTTAATAATCAAATTATCTGGATGTTTAGCTTCTAAGTCCTTTAACAAATCTATTGACCTTGTGAAATTTAATTTCTTTTTTTCAATTAGTGCACGAAAATAGATATCTTCATCTTTTTCACCAATTTCTTTCTCAAAAGCCCTGATTGATAGGTTATCAGTCATTAAATACTTAACTCTTTTTTTAATTAACTTAAAATTGAAACTATCCTTTTTTCCAGGGCTTGGGTATTCACGAGCTCTTTCTCTTGATTCGGTAATTCTCCTAGTTGTGATTGGGTGGGTTAAAAGAAACTCAGGCATATTATCTCCTGATAACCTTCTAACTTCTTGCATATTTTTAAACATCTCTGACATTTCTACTGTGTCATACCCTGATTTTTGTAGAGTGACATAGCCTTCTCTATCCGCCTCTGTTTCGTATAGCCTAGAAAACCTTAATTGTTGAGATGCAAGAATACCTTGGCCTCCAATTACAGCTGCTGGGCTACTTGTAGCAACTGCAACAACTATTGATGCTAAAACGGTTGCCAAGCTTTGGTTGCTTCTGTCGCTACCCTCTAGTATTTGTCTTGCAAAGTGTCTTTGACTCAAGTGAGCTAGTTCATGCGAGATAACTGATGCAAATTGTGCTTCATTATCTGAGTATTTGAAAAGACCTGCGTTAACCCCAATAATTCCTCCAGGCGCAGCAAAAGCATTCAGTGAGTTATCTTCTATTAAAATTAACTCAAAAGCCTTTTTATTTACCTTGCTTTGTTCTCCAATTTTATAAACAAACAGTTCAGTCCATTCTTGTACAATAGGATCATAGAGAATTGGTGTTTCTCTTTTAAGGTCTCGAAGAAATTGTCTTCCCAAGGCTTCTTCTTCAGTTTGCGAGACAGCTCCACTTAATCTATCGCCTATTAAAGGAAGCTCAATACTACTTTCTTGTGCAAAAGATAGGTTACTTGCTGTAAAAAAAAGTAATGAAAGAATTGTTTTTTTAATCATAAGAGTTAACTATAATTATTTGATAGGTATTTTATAAGAAGATTCAATAAAAAATGAAGATAAATAACTTTTTTAAAAATCAGCAAGTTATGTTTTTGCTGTCAGTTTTAGTTGGAGGTTTCTTAGCGTTATGGGTGTTAGGAGATTTATCAGCCCCTATTTTGACAAGTGTTGTTCTGGCTTTTTTGTTCAGACCTATGCAGGTTTATTTCACTAAGATTGGTATTCCAGAAAAATTAAGTGTCTTTATTACCTTTTTAATTGCTGTTTCCTTGGCAACAATCTTCTTATTAATTTTTATTCCTCTATTTGTAAATGAAGCAGATAGATATTTAAGTGATCTACCAAGTCTCGGTTTAATTACAGAACCAATTATTTCATTCTTAAGTGAAGTAAATGCTCCTAGTGAGTCAATAGAGGGCGCCCAAAGCATTATTAGTGATATAGGTGGCTTTGCTACAGAAGCAGTATCATTTGGCATTTCTCGCATACAAGATACAGCAAGCTTATTCTTGAGCATAATACTTGTGCCAATTTTTCTTTTTTTCTGGTTATGGGATACAGATACTTTATCTACAGGTTTCTCTAAGCTGGTTCCAAAAAAAAGAAAATTCCTTGTTAAAGTTTGGAATGAAACAAACCTTAATTTTCAGAATTATTTCAAAGCGAAATTTATTGAAGTTTTCGTTGTTGGAGTATTTGGGAGTTTGATGTTTTGGTTATTGGGTGTAAATAGCCCAATACTGTTAGGCGTAACTTTTGGGCTTAGTCAGTTGATACCTTTCTTTGGTCCTGTGTTTATGACTTTTCCAGTTGCAATAGTAAGTCTTGCACAATTTGGTCTTGATCCTTATGTGTTATTCATTCTTTTTTGTTATGCAATGCTACAGAATATTGATGGAAATATTTTTCTACCGTTCTTAATGTCAGGTGTAGTGAAATTACCGGCAGTAGTAGTGCTGCTTTCAGTGTTTTTATTTGGAGCAATTTTTGGGATATGGGGTGTCTTTTTTGCCGTACCTCTAGCCAGTTTTATAAAATCTCTGATGGATAATTGGAAATACGCTGAGTCTTAAAGATTGCAAAGAAAATTATAAACTTCCTCTACATGTCCAGGGACTTTCACACCTCGCCATTCTTTAACTAACAATCCTTCAGGATCAATCAAGAAAGTGCTTCTTTCAATGCCCATATATTTTCTACCATACATAGATTTTTCCTTCATTACTTTATAGGCGTTGCACATTGTTTCTTCAGGATCTGAAATTAGAGGGAAATTTAATTCCTCTTTTTCTACAAAGCTTTTATGAGATTTAATAGAATCTCTTGAAACTCCAACTATTTTGCAGTTTTTCTTTGCAAACTTATTTTTAAAGTCTCTAAAATCCTGACTTTCAATGGTACACCCAGAGGTTTTGTCTTTAGGATAAAAATATATTACTAAGTAACTTCCGTGAAAACTATTTAGTTCTAATTTCTTATTTTCGTCGACTAGACCTAAAAAATTTGGGGCTTTTGATTTATTATTCATGTTTAGATTATAGGAAAAAAAATTTTGAAAGGAAGTCTAGTAGCCATAGTTACCCCCATGTTTAAAAATGGGGAGATTGATTTTGACTCATTAAAGAAATTATTTAACTTTCATGAAGAAAAAAGAACTGACGGAATCGTTTTGGTTGGCACTACTGGCGAGTCAGCCACGTTAAATAAATTTGAAAGGGGCGAAATATTTTCATTTGCTAAAAAAGAATCTAAGATCCCATTGATTGCTGGTGTAGGAAGTTCATCCACTAAGGATGCAATTGAGCTAATTGAAATTTCTGCAAAAAGCGGCATCTATGATTGTTTAGCAGTTACTCCTTACTACAATAAGCCATCTCAAAAAGGCATGTTTCTTCATTTTCAAGAGCTTTCTAAAACTTCATGTAACATTGTGCTTTATAACGTACCTGGCAGAACAGGAGTTGACTTAGATCCTGTTACAACAAAACAGCTTGCTGAGATAGAAAATATAACTGGCATCAAAGAAGCTGTAGATACAACCGAAAGGTTTAGAGCTTTGCAGGATATTAAATCTATGAGAGATGATTTTCTTCTTTATTCTGGTGATGATCCAACATTTGTTGAATTCATGAAATATGGGGGAGATGGAGTAATATCTGTTGCAGCAAATGTGATGCCAGAACAAATAAGACAACTATCTGAGTTATGTTTTCAGAGACGCTTTGATGAAGCAAAGCAATTAAATGAAAAATATTTAGAATTTTTTAAACTTTTATTTACTGAGGCAAGTCCAAGTCCTTGTAAATACTTACTTGAAAAAATGTCTTTACTAGAGAATAATCTAAGGTTACCGTTACATCCACTTTCAAAGGAATACAGGGAAAAAATTTATGAAACTTTCAAAAACATTTAGTGTCATCATAATCTGCATATTTGTGCTACAAAATTGCACAATACCAGAAAGCAGAAAACAATATTGCCCAGAAGGTGGTTGCTTCTTAGAAAAAAGAGAAAACCCTAATGAAAGATATAGTGAGGAGGGCAAGGAGTTAACAGATAAAGGACAGCTGGAATCACTTGAAACCTTAGATGAATTTCCTTATCCAGCAAAAAGCCCAAGCTTTATTAAAGAAGGCGAAGTGCCAAGACCTAAGAAAATTTTCTCTTCTCAAGGTTCAGAAAATGTTGAAGTAAGAAGATTGGGTGAAATTTATTGGATATACATAGAAGCCCTTCCATCAAAGTCATGGCCTTTAATTAAAGACTATTTATCAGACTATGATTACGTATTGCTCAATGATGATCCTTTAGCTGGAAAGATCACAGCTGAAAAAACATCAAAATTCTTTTTAACCTTAGAACATGGTATTAAAAATAATAGTTCAGAAATATATTTACTAGACGCTGAAAACAAAAGCATGGAACTAGACTATTTTGAAGACCTTGCAGCATATATCTCTGAGAATCTCCCAGGCTATGAAGGCAATTCAATTGCAGCCCAAGGCTTAAATCTCAATAAAAAAGCAAGAATTGTTTATGTTAAAAAAGAGATAGGAATTGAGTTTAGATTGCCTTTTGACAGAACATGGTCAGCATTATCAAGAGCAGTTGATAAAGCTGATTTAAAGATTGCAGATAGGAATAGAGACTTAAGATACATACAAATAAAACTGGAGGATGAACAGCAAGGGTTCCTTAGAGGTCTCTTCCCCGGTCAAAATAATGATGAGGTTGAAGCAGATTATGAGCTTATATTCACAGAATCTGAAGGCAATACAATCTTAGAATTCAAGAAGCTTTCAGATGTTGAATTTTCAGTTGATGAGCTTGTGGATATGATTAATGAGTCTCTGTCGTGATCAATAAAGGGGCCCTAGTATCTGAAGGAAAAGCTAAGTCATTATTCGAAACAGAAAACCAACAAAATCTACTTATGGTATACAGAGATGATACCTCTGCATTTGATGGAAAGAAAAAAGAAGCTCTAAAAGGAAAGGGCGAGATCAATAATAAATTTAATGCTCACATAATGGATTATCTATCTGATAATGGCATTGATACTCATCATATCGAAGTAGTATCAGAAACTGAGAGCTTAGTTGAAAGGCTTGATATGCTCCCTGTAGAGTGTGTAGTAAGGAATATTGCTACAGGTTCAATCTGCAGAAGGTTAGGGGTTGAGCAGGGATTAAAATTTGAGGAGCCTCTTTTCGAATTTTTTTTAAAGGATGATGATTTAGGAGATCCTTTGATCAATGATAATCACATAATAGCCTTTAAATGGGGCACTCTCAAAGAAATAGAAACCATGAAAGAAATGACACTAAAAATTAACAAACTTCTATGTAAAAAATTTTCTCAGGTAGGACTTATTCTGGTTGACTATAAGGTTGAGTTTGGAAGAAAGGGAGACACTATTATCTTGGGCGATGAATTTACTCCTGATGGATGTAGAATTTGGGATCAAGGGACTGGAGAGAGCTTAGATAAAGATAGATTTAGGCAAGATTTAGGTGATGTTGTTCAGTCTTATCAAATTGTTGCACACAAGCTTGGAATTAGTATTTAAATATTAGTCTAAGACCCCACATTAACTTATAATTAGATTATGAATAAAAACCTAGTATATTTTGATTATGCCGCTACTTGTCCGGTTGATCCAAGAGTTGCAGCTAAAATGCAGGATTGCCTTTTAATTGACGGTACTTTTGGTAATCCAGCATCGAGATCCCATGAGTTTGGTTGGAAAGCTGATGAAGCAGTTGAAAAAGCTAGGCTGCATGTTGCAAACCTTGTAAAAGCAGACTCAAGAGAAATAGTGTGGACATCCGGAGCAACAGAATCAGATAATTTAGCCATTAAGGGAGCTGCTAGATTCTACAAAGATAGAGGCAACCATATAATTACATCAAAAATAGAACATAAAGCTGTTCTCGACCCATGCAGACAGCTTGAGAGAGAAGGGTTCGAAGTTACTTATTTAGATCCTGATGAAAACGGAGTAATCACACTAGAGAATATTCAAAAACACGTCAAAGAAACAACAATCCTTCTTTCAATTATGCATATTAACAATGAGTTAGGCGCTGTAAATGACATTGAAAAGATAGGCAAATACACTCGCGAAAACAACATTATTTTTCATGTAGATGCGGCACAAAGCACAGGCAAGCTTCCCATCGACTTATCACAATTAGATGTAGATTTAATGTCATTTTCTGGTCATAAAACATATGCTCCTAAAGGTATCGGTGCACTATATGTCCGAAGAAAGCCCAGAGTTAGGCTCGAAGCATTAATACATGGTGGCGGACATGAAAGAGGCTTTAGAGCAGGTACATTACCAACTCATCAAATTGTTGGTATGGGCGAGGCATACCGAATTGCAGCCGAAGAGATGGAGCAAGATAATAAAAAGATTGCAAAATTAGCTGAAATTTTTTGGAAAGAGGTTTCTGGTATTGAAGAAATCTACCTTAACGGAAGCTTCAAAAATAAAGTACCAAATATTACAAATATTAGTTTTGCTTACATAGAGGGAGAATCTTTAATCATGGCATTGAAAGATGTTGCTGTTTCCTCAGGTTCTGCATGTACTTCGGCCAGTTTAGAGCCATCTTATGTCTTACGAGCTCTTGGTAGAGCAGATGAGCTTGCGCATAGCTCTATTAGATTCTCATTTGGAAGGTTTACAACAGAAAAAGAAGTTAAAATGGTTGCTGAGACAACAAAAAAAGTTGTTCATCAGCTTCGAGAGTTATCACCGCTTTGGGACATGTATAAAGATGGTGTAGACCTTGAAAAAGTGGAGTGGGTGACCCATTAATAAGATATGTATTCTAGAAAAGTAATTCAAAAATTCGAAGAGACACTGAATAACCCTTCGGCTCACAATGTTGGTCGAATGGATGCAAACGCCAAAAATGTTGGAACAGGCATGGTTGGTGCCCCAGCATGTGGTGATGTTATGAGGCTGCAAATTGAGGTTGATGATCAAAATATAATCACAGATTGTAAATTCAAAACTTATGGCTGTGGCTCAGCGATTGCATCAAGTCAGCAAATGATTGAAATGTTAATTGGAAAAACACTAGAAGAGGCAAAAAATATCAAAGACAGAGAGATTGCTGATCTACTTGAATTACCGTCAATTAAAGTACACTGCAGTGTACTAGCTGAAGATAGTATAAAAAAAGCAATAGCGGATTATGAATCCAAAAAAGCATAAACCTGAACTCCTTAATTTCACAACCAAGGCTTTAGCCCATTTCAAACATATGGTATCAATGCAAGGCAAAGAAAATAAAGTAAAATTAGGCGTTAAAAAAATGGGCTGTAATGGGTATGCATATTTTTTTGAATTTACTAGCAGATCAAATAAATCAGATCATAGAGTTTGTGTTGATGACATAGATTTTTATATACCATCAGATTCAGTAGAAATAATTAAAGGTAGTCAAGTTGATTTTACAATTGAAGGATTAAATCAAGGAATAAAATTCATAAATCCAAACGCA
>CETY01098596.1_pt1 | contig 14409 bp, 7 predicted proteins | sample 361551 | NCBI WGS metagenome assembly CETY01 (sample SAMEA2623135, study PRJEB7988) | marine metagenome | biome: marine biome (ENVO:00000447); feature: deep chlorophyll maximum layer (ENVO:xxxxxxxx); material: "saline water (ENVO:00002010), including plankton (ENVO:xxxxxxxx)" | depth 45 m | reverse complement strand
CAGGTGGAGCAGCCACATTCATCCCTCTAAGTGCTGCAATCAAGTCAGGTGATGCATTCAAGTTCAGGTTCATTTCTTGTGGTCCTCCGACCACTGCACCAGCGTTTCTTGGGTGTCCTCTTGGGAATGCTTGAATTGCCACGTTGCCGGGGTCTCTTTCTCGGAGTTGTGCTTGGAGTCCTGCTCTGTCGATTCCCTGTTGTGCTAGAAAGTCTTCTTCAAGTCCTTGTGCGATGGCTTCTTCTCTTAGACCAAGTGGTATCGCTAGCTCTGCTCTCATGATTTTGAGAACAGCAGAATAGGCTTTGAAGATAGCATTCGTAGATTTTAGTTTAGAGTTCTTTTGATTGTCCTTGATGCGCTCAATGAACTGCTCGCGTAACTCTGCGTAGTCCGTCGCGGTGGAAATCGTGTACGACTCAATCGCTGTAAGTACAGCAGAGGCGACTCGTGGGTTACCTCCGTAGCGCCCCATTAGGAAGTCCATGTAATCGTTCAGAGAACTTTGATAAGTTTCTGGGGTCACTTGGATACCTAGCTCGAGTGGGTTTTGACTTAGTTGACTAACTAAGTTAGTGCTTGACCATGACGGGGGATATGGTTCAATGGCTGTCCTTTGTTGCACCAAAGCTCGCTTCACTTCAGCGAACACCTTACCAAAGAATTGGTAAGGGACTACTCCGGAGTTGAAAATGTTGGCCGTTTTTCTTTTGATTTGCCCCCAGACTGCCTTGGCTACTTTCCCTGCCTTTGGCTCGGCTGATGCGCTTTCGACTGAATAAGCAACTGTGAGCGTAAAGTCATTGAATGCTTTGAGGTACACCAAGTAAACTTCCTTAATCATTGGCGCGTCGATTCGGTAGAAAGCCGTCCTTAAGTCTGCAGGTGCAGTTGCAGTAATTCCCTGGTCTGAACCAGGACGACGATACATCAATACCGCCATTGGGTCTTCTTGTCGAGGCTTTTCTACAAGCACCTTACCTTCTTCACTTAATGCGTAAGATAGCCAGGTAACTTCTTTGAGTCTTAAGTCATCTTTGTAGAAGTCATCGAATAGTTTCTTGTCGAACACCGCAGGCGAGTTTCGCTGTGCTGATAAAGCAAGTTGAGCATAGGTGTTTCTCAAAGATATGAGTCGGTATAAAAACGAGTCCTTTGCCTTAACCTTGGGCTTATTGCCTGTACCAAAGTACCCAGCAGGATTTGCGTCAAAGTTTCTTCCATGGAATGGTGGCCTGAAGTTAGGAAGTTCGGTCCCCGCAATGTAACTTGCCTTGGTGGACGGGTGTAGTCCTTGAGATAAGTACATTACAACCAAGTCTTTTTTCGTGGTTGAAAGATATGCCTGAACTGAGGCAAGAATGTCTACAATTGTTCGGTAGAGGATGAGCTTTTCTCCTCGTGGTGGTTCTACGAACTTCTTGTTTTTCTTCTTGATATCTCTCTGACCTTCTCTTACTGGTTTAAGATATGACTCTCTAATCTTTGCTGCTACTATGCTATCATCGAATTCTCCTTCTAGTCGATAGTAGTAGATATTGTTTCCGTTTCGGTCTTTTTCGGTAACTACTCCAATAACTTTCATACTTTCCTCGCTGATTTCATCTGTATCACCGATTCTGTCTTGTATGACTTCTTTCTCTATTTCAGTTAAGTCTCCGAGGTTACTGATACTCACAATGTCGCCTTGAACGAATCGAGAAGTGGTATCCACAATCACTTCTTTTAGGAAGTACACTAGTATGTCGGCGGGAGTATCTTTCGCTGCTATTGCTCTGTCGAGGGAGTCCATTACCTCGTTTACTTGCTGTAGAGTAATGTCTGGATTTACTCTAAAGGCTTCGATTAACACTGCCACAATTGGATTTGCACCTTCTGGGTCTCTTGGATGGCTAACTCCACTTGCGTCCACTCTATCGGGTAGAGTTACTTGCTCAGCAAGGCCTTGCTGAGAAGTTATCTTTTCATTCAAGAATTCACAGAGGTTGATAATCATCTTTTGAAACTCTTCTATGTTTGTGTCGTATGCAAAGGTCGAGACGACTTGCGTTCCGATGCTTGGGAGCATGAGGCGGATGCCTGATGAGCCTTGGTTGATTTCTTTGCTCATCCAAGGGACAGAGGCCCTCGCAGAGCCAACTCCATACACCGAGTCGGACTGTATACCCTGTGCCAGGATTTGGTGTAGTTGAACATCTTCTTTGCGGTAGTCACTTCCACCGAAGTTTTGGAGTGTTGAGTACTCATATTGTAGAGAGTCATCTTTGAATACTACTCTATAGTCTCCCATTACATGATAATGAATGAGATTCATAATATCTAGAGAGTATGCATTGCTTCCTTCTGACTTAGAAGACTCTACGAAAGTTTCGTAGTGCATTAACATGTGGTCCACCATTGACTTGGTGTAAGCCTTTAGCGCCCCCATGTCAGACTTCTCTGACGTGAGTTTTATGTTTATTTTACCGTCTTTGGTTGGAAAGTTAGCTTTGATGAACTTATTGAGTTCACCTGCATCAGGCTGAGCTCCACCTTTGTTGCCCTTTTTACCGCCTTTCTTACCGCCACCTTTGGCGTTCCTGTACGAGACGGCCACCGGTATCACTTCCGGCGAATTACACCAAATTGGTTAACAGGACCACCAAAGAGTTCTCCAAAGACACCCCGGTTCGAATAAGTAAGGTAAACTGCAGCAAGAGCGACAACGAGAGTTCTTCTTTGGGCAGTTCTACGCGTACTCTTAGTTTTTCTAGCAACCTGCACGTAAACTGGGTTGTCGGGGTCTAGTATATTCCAAATCTCTGCCATCGTTACACCTCAAAAGTAGTTAATCGTTCCCAGTCCGCGCTCTTGCATACTATTTGGGGCCGCTCCCACTCCGCTGATGACGTTATACTCTTTAGCAACGTCGATTGCACCCTTCACAAGAAGTACAGTGATTAGAAGGTTTGAATACACCGCTGCAGACTTCCAAGAGTCTCTTTTTGGCTTAACATAGTTCGCTAGCCCACCTGCTTGCTTTACGCTTTTGTAGGTGGTTCTTGCAGTGATTGCTGCGAGCAATCCTGCAGACGCTAACTCGATGGATGCCCATGTTTTATTGGAAATACCAAGGGTAGTTTCAGTCATATATCCAAGCAACTCCTTTGTCGTCTGTTCTTATCTTCCATGTACCGCCTTGGATGATGAGCAGTGGTTTACCATTCTCAGGCATGGTAGCATAAAGCTTCGGGAAGTTGCCGTCTTGGGTTTCTTCATTGAAGGTGTGAGTGTACTTCTGATTGGGGTTACCTGTTTCTTTACCAGACATGTAGCCAATCTGCCAACAGCCGCCTTCTCCAACTTGATACCATACATCTCCCATGTCGATTTGTTTTTTCTCGACCTTCTCTGGGGCTTTGCCGTTCATGTGTTCGTAAAGTTTCTTTCCTTTCTCGATTTTCTTCGAGTCGCTGGGATTCTTTCGTGGGTTGCTTCTAATCGTCTCGCCTTCCTTCTTCAAGAAGTAAAGTAAGTGATGGCTAACCATCTTCTTAGGCATAGCCATAACTTCTTCGGGTGTCACCCACTTATGAGCCGAGTGTTCCTCAGAGAGTTTAACCTTCTGACCTTTCTTAGCGGTAGCAATGTAGGCATGGTAGGTTTTCTTTTTCTTATCATCGTGATGAGGTCCAAGATTTGACTTGAGTTTGATATCCAAGCCTGCTTCCTCTTTGACTTCAATGACTGCTGTTTGGCGCGGTGTTTCTCCCTCCTCGACTTTACCCCCAGGAAGTTCCCACAGACCGTGCATTGAGGTTTCTTTTGTGGAGCGTTGGAGAATCAGAAACTTCTTTCCTTTCATCACAAAAGCGCCTGCCGCGTTACGATAACCGGACACCTGAACAGATAGCCCCATGAGTGGCAGTGGGTTTTGTTTAGGTGGTCGGGTCATCTTGATGGCATCAGCAGTTGCAATGAGAGTCATAGTAACGCTTTGGTCCACCATCTCATAATCTACCTTCAAGTTGGCTACGGCGTTGGCTCCCTTTGCAGCGGCTCTTTCGGAGAGTTCTTTTTGCATACTTGCCATAGCCATTGCCATTCTTCTTTCTGCCATGGAGGTTCTTCCACCAATTAGCCCTCGGTAAATGCTTTGAACTGCCTCGCCAATGTCTTTGAAGAGGTTCCGTCCAATTTGTACCTCTGCAGAGACCATGCCTTTGTTACTGAACTTGCTTGTGGGTTCTCCTGCATAGATAGGAAGAATGTTTGGGGGATTCGTTTTACTGAAGGCTCTGTCTTGCCACTCCATGGATACTTTGTTTTCTGTAATCGGTCCACCTGCTGCCCAAGTGTAGCAGGTTCTTGCAGAATGACACTTGAAGTGGTGCATCCAGCAGTAGCCGAGATATCCTTCTTCGTCTTCAATTGGTTGAGACACTGGCCCAGGCATACAGTCAAGCATCCTTGGGGAAGTATCGAACGCGACACAGTTAGAGCACTTTGACTTCTTTGCGGTAGCCACATCTGTATTCCAGTGAGCCGCTGCATCGTCGTAGTATCGCAGGTCGTTGAGGTTTAGTGGACCGTAGCGAATGTAGTCTGACTGAATCGCGTTGTTTCTGTTCTTTGTGTTTAACTCAAGACTTTGTGTGGCTGGTGGGCAGTCGCTTGGGTTTTGGGCTACATAGTCGAGAGCATCGGAGAGTGTATCTGCATCTCTAGCTGTCACACTCATCTTGCTCTTCCACCATTCGGGGACTTCCTGACCGTCTTCGTAGGTATCTTCGAGACGGTCAGCTGCTTTTCCCAGGCGATGAATGTCCCTCGGAACCATGTAGTCTTCAGAGTACTCTTCAGGATTTCTTCGGGCTCCTACTGAATCTAACCCTCGCTTCCCATAGAACTTGTCCACATACTGTAGGCTCACGGCGTAGCGTTGTCCTCTGTCGGGAAACTCTTTGTTCATTTTGGAGTCGCCCATGAAGCGGTCGATGTACTTCTTGGCTGGTTCTTTGCGATACTTGCCGTTCTTCATCTTCTTTCTTCTGGGCTTGACGGGAGGGTTTTGAAGTGAAGTAATAGGAATCGTCTGCGCTGTCATGTAATGAGGAGCTACAGTTGTGTCACCTGGAAAGAATTCTGAGGCACTAGGATTAGACTTGGTTAGCATCTTGCTGTAATCGCTGATTGAAAGATAAAGTCCGGGAATACCTACTTGCGCTGCTGCGGCCAAGTTTTCTGGTAAATCATCGAAGAAAAACCTCACGTCATATGCTGCGTTAAGTGCTGACAAAACATCTTTCTTGTATTCTGGAGTGGTCTTTGAACCACCAGCTCTCATGAACAAAAGTTCTCTGTCTTGGTCGTCCTTCATAATCGGAAAGCCTTTCCTTTCAAGTTGGGCTCTGGTGACTTCGTAGTAAGTTAGGCGTCTTCCCGTACAATAAGCAACGATATATCCATCTTCAACAAGTTGGTTAACAAAGTCAGCAGCTCCTGCAATAAGTCGGTCTTTCTCTAGGCGGCTTGCATCAAAGAGAAAGTCTTGTGCTCGCTTGAAGGCTTTGCCAGGAGTTTCGAATCGAGTCTTTCTTTTAGCTTTACCATCTTTATCAACAACACCTGCTCGCTTAGCGTCAGTGTATCTTTGTTGATTGTTTAAGAGAGTCATGTCGATGTCAAACACAGCCATTGGTTTAGCTCGAAGGGTGTGAGAATTCACTGGATTACTTCGCGCTTGACCCGTAACTTTTGCTCCACAGATTTGACATGAGGTTAAGTTACTTGAGTTAGATGAACCACAATCGGTACAGTAGACTACCCCTGGCATGCCTAAGCGAGGACCCAATCGCTAATGAATATCTCGGTTAAAACTCGAGGTCATCAAGGAGCGCACCGAGGTTCTCTGGCTCTGCAGGTAGTTGGTCTAATCTTTGGATGAGTGCTGCATTTCCGGCGGGGTCTATTGCTCGCAAGTCGGCTTCTAGTGCCCCGATAAGATACCTCATGGCTCCTTCAAGATGGTACTCAGCTCTCCTATCTTCAGACCCTCTACTCTCTAGTAGTAGCTCTAGAGCCTCGTACATCTCGTTGAGTAAGCCGATATGAGCTATGACCCCAGAGTAGAGCGTTTTAATGGTTTCATCGTTGATTTCCTCGGCATCAGCACTGATTGCGTCAAGGGCTGTAGCCATTGCTGCGCGGGAGTCTGTTGGGTCAACGATTAACTCAGAGTTTCTTGCGTCCAAAAACAGTGCTCGGTCGATTGCTTCGGGTAGACCAGGAATTGTGCCTGCGACCCCTCTAAGTATTGCACCGTAATCTCTGAGCTGCTCCATACTCGTAATAAAGTGGTTACTTGCGTTAGATATTGAGGTACCTGCATCGTCAATGCTTTCAAGGATAGGTTCAAGTTTCTCGGCAGCGAACATAATGTCGTCTCCTCCTTCTACTACAACCCCATTGATATTTTCTCTAATCGCTTCGCAACCATTTTCGATGGCTACTTGGTATGCGTTAATGAGTTGCTCACAGGCGTTGCTGAACAAGGATGCTTGAACTTGTCCTGTTCGGAGTGAAATGTTAGTTCCGCCTTCTGCTTTGAGGAAAGCGGCAGCTTCGGGGCTTAGTGAGTCTTTGAGTGCTTGGATGACTCTCCTATCTGCTTCCTTACTCATTCTCTTAGTAAGTTTCTTTTGACTATAGGACTTAGCTATTCTATTGGCTATGCTTGTAAAGGGGTTGGGGTTCATTCTGACTGCTTGACCTTCTGGCAAGTTAACTCCCTGTTCCTCTAGGAACCTTCGTGCTTCTGCTTCGTTCACGCCTGCGTCTCGGAAGCCTTGTAGGAGGTCTTGCCTTCCAGCGCCCTGTCGCTCTGCTTCTGCTAAGCCTAGTTCAAGTTCTGCCTCTACAAATTCAAGTGGAACATCCATGTTTACATCAACAATGCCAGGGAGTTCTCTCACAAACTGAACAGGCTCGCGTGGCCCTTGACCCACTTGGACTTGAGGTTGGAGTTCTCGTAGGCTAAATTCGCACATAGCCATGATGAAGAGGAAGTCATCTCCCCGTGGGTTGTAGTTGTACTTTTCAGTAGCAATCTCAGCGATGCGATAGCACAACTCAAGAACAGAAACGCCCTCTGTGGCTGCGAACTCGATGTTTCCTCGGGTATCTCGCTGACCAACCCCTTCGCTTCGCATGCCGTTTGTGATTGCCTGTATGGCAACTGCTCTGCACTCATTGTTTTTTGTATTGTTGTCTCTTCTCCCTTTGCGGGCGATTTGGAAGCCCATCTCCCGAAGAGCGTCCCAGGTGATGTTATCGTTAAGTATCTGGTCGACATCTTCTGGTACTTGCAGGGTAATTTCTTTCTCCTCTGCATCTGCCTCGCCATAGCGGTGCCCAACAAAGGGGTCGTTGAACTTGATTTCGTATTCATCTACATGGGTCAGCTTTCCTGTCATTTGCATGGGCTGGAACCCAAAGTTACCGTTGGTGTCAACGATATCTCCAAGGTGTTCCAAGAAGCCGTCCATTATTGCATAAACAAGTGCTGGTGGCCACTTTGCTGGGATGGTTGGATACATTCCTCCGATGTTTGAAAAGTATCCAATGGGTCGATTTCTAGTCGGGCTGAAAGGACGAAGGTATCGTTGCCGGTCGCCTTCTGGGTCATCGAACCGTCTGACGACCCCGGTTAATCCTCCAGATTCAATCATCTGGTCTAACATACTAGACAAGTCGTTTGACTGCTGTGTGTCCAAGCCTATTCTGCTGCTAAGGCTCTGTCGTAGCCAAGCAGTAAACTGACCACCTCTGCCTGGGTCGTAAAGTAATTTGCTGATTGAAGCAGGCATGCGCGCGTTTCGATTCATATTCTGTGGGTAGCCTCGGGCGAAGCTGATGATGCTATTCATCTGTCTACTAGAAAGCAGGCCATCTGCGTGTGCTGGGTAAATGAAGAGTGGTGTAGCCACAAAGACGTTAACTTGTCCCTCATAGAATTGGTCTGCCCTTTGGGGAAACAGGGCGATGAGTCGCTGCATAAGTTCTCTGTCATTACGAACTTCGGGGCTGTTTCTAGTGAGTGCTCTAAGGAGTCCTCTGTTGGCTGATGCCGCAAACAAAAACTCTGCAAGTACGCTGCGGGAAAAGGTTCTCAGTTTTGAGTAACTAAGTCCGTACTTGTTGGCTACCTTAGCATCTGCGGCCAATACTCGTGCATCTGCACCGCTTCTTACTTCTATGCCTGTTGCACCAGTGTAGTCGGTCATCCACTCTCCTAGTGCCTTCTCTGGGCTGTAGTAATGAGGAGTTCTTTGTGTGAAGGGTGTTCGGTCTGCTGGATTCTTGCGCACATACGCAGCGCTGGTTCGGAGCTTCTCGCCCATTTGAAGAATTGCAGCGGTTTGCGGTGAGACACCTTTGGTGGTGTCTTGCATCAAGAGTAGTCTGTTAAGTGTGTGTAGACCTCGGTTAAGTCCTTGCTCCGCCACAATGCGCTGAACCAGCGTTGGGTCTATGTCCTCTGGCATGAGTAGCATAACATCGTTACCACTTCGTGGAATCATTGGATATTCCAATTCAAGACCTGGTACTGGTGCTAGATATGCTGGTGGGTTTGATTTCACAGGTGAACCAACTACGTTGACCAAAATCTCATTGCCGGGGTTTCGAGCGACATCGCTGAGAGTGAGCTTGTTACCAGACATGTCAACTATTGTGTAGTCTGGGCTACCACCGGGGTTGCTTCTAGCGACTTGGCTCTTAATCCAGTTGTGGACTCCCAAGATTGAGGAGCCAGCGAGGTCAGAGGGAACTGTGAGTTTCACGCTATCACCGCTTCTGTTGTTGTCTTACTCGTTGGAAGTATGCTCCTTGGTCTGCTGCCTTCTTTGAAGGAATGAAGCGGAACTCGGTGGACTTGGTATCTTTTCTAACAAACATACCGTATTCGTCGGTGAAGTTTTGCCAGGCTTTGGTTAGCGCAGGAGTTGCTTTGTTTGCCTTGAGTCCGATTCTTTGGGTTCCTTCGGGTGTGCGACCAACTGTAAAGTGAGACTTTGGTAGCTTGATACGGTAGGGTGCCCACTTATTTGTTTTCTTGAGTTTGCCCCCAGAGACCATGATTCCCATCTTTGGGAACTTGTCGTTACGAGTCTTCTTGTTTTTACGATGCTTGGCGTTCATCTTCTCAATGTCTTCATCGAGCAGCTTGTAAAGTCCCTTGCTCCAAGTGCTTTGACTACCGTCCTTTCCTTTGGGAGGTCCACCGTGTCGAGCATCACCTTGGCCTGAGGCAGCAGTGGGTTTTAGTTTCATGCTAAGTTGTCCCTTGGGATGCAGTTGTAGTGTGTAGAACTTACCTCTACCTGATGGCTTACCTCTTGGGTTCTTCAAGATATAATCACCTGCCTTGTGTTGGTAAACTGATGGCATCTTTGCGATTGCATTCTTTGCTGCGACCTGCGAAGTCCCCTTTGGGAACGCCTTCATCAGGGGTTTAAGTCCTGCTGCTCCACCTTCTTTTACAAGAATAGATTCAACCTTTGATTGACTTCCTGGATTACCTAGTGCTTCAGCCATGTCTGCCGCAGCATCGACTTTATCTTTGCGCTTCATGGTGCTCTTGATTGAGGCACCTTTTGCATACATCTCGTTATTTTTCTTGGTTCCAAACTTGAGCACACCTTGTACGGTGGTATCAAATGGGCCTCTAACGACCTCGAAAGACTTGTTTGCGATGCTGTTGTTTCCACTAAATGCTTCCTTTGTCAACTTCCCCGTAATGGGGTCGACAACATCTTTTGGAAAGTCCTTCAAGAAGATGAGTCCGTTGTAGTACAATGAGTCATCGTCATTGAAAACTTTCTTCCCTATTCCACCGACTCCAACGAGGCCTTTCTCGTTGCTAGTGCTCGCCTGAAAGACTTTCGGGTCAGTCGAGACTGCAGCCATGTAGTAGAATGGCGCATCTTGTAGTGCGTTGAGTCCAGAGCGAACAACCGAGGTGTCTCCAATATTGTATCCGTTGACAATTTGTTGCATGAGCCTGTAAACTTCGTTGGACATACTTGGGTCAGCGACCGCCATTTGAGCATAACCTGGGCCATACTCAGCGAGTTTGTTTCTCAACTCAATAGCCATGCCGACTTCACCAAGTTCGAGTGGAACGTATCGGTCTACTGCTTCTCTAAATGCTGCTTCTCCTTCGAGTGCTGGCATATTGAATAGAGTATAGGAGTTATACATGTTGATAGGTAGGGTAGAGATGATATCGAAAGCAAGTCTGAACATCTTGTCGTACTTGAAAGTCCCGTAGCCTCTAGCAGCCATTGGATTGGGCGTTCGTCCCACCATAAGCGCATGAACGAGTTGACCTCGTGCAATGAGGTCGTTGGCGTCTGCTCCGGGGAGTGCTTTTTGGAGAAGTGCTCGGTGTCCTGGGTCAGCTTCCCACTCTGCTACGAACTTGGTAACAGCAATTCGCTGGGACGCACTAACACCAGCAGAAAGTTCTGCTCCCATGTCAATTGGGTTGTCTCTCATGTTCTCTACATAGGTTACCCAGTCTTCAACAGTGGCCATGGCCATGAGTTGAGGGGTTTCACGGATTGAATTTTTAACAGACATCTCTCTAGCAAGAAATCGCTTGATTGCCCCACTTCCTAACAGGGGTGCTCCAAGGGCTTTACTGGCTGCTCCTTTGACTGCTCGCTCACCAGAAATGGCTTGCTGTAGTCTGAGATTTCTCCAAGTAAATAGTGGTCGCTTAGGTGGGTTAGGCTCAATATCTTCGATGCTGTTCATAGCGTCGTAATACTGCTGTTCCTCTTCTCGCTCTGAGGGCATGTCTGATGGGAGGTAGGTTTCAGTTGAAAGGTTTCGCATCATGGTTGAACCCGTATCTGGGTCTTGAGCTGCAACCACTCTTCCTTGGGGTCCGTCCGATATGATGGTGGTATCTGCTTCGTCAACCTCTACTGGTCTTCCGTGTGGATTATTGAATACTATCTTGCTCATACTTTTGCACCTCTTAACTTTCTATATCCTACTACTCCTAATGCGCCTAGTACTGTTATGGTTGTTAGTGATAGCCCTGCAATTGCTCCTGTTCGTGTCCATCCGGTTAAGACTGGGAAGATATGTTCTGCTTCTACATCTCCTGGTCGCATATTTGGACTTTCCGTAGCGGACCCGAGTCCGCTCATACGAAAGGGTTGGGCCCACCTCCAAAGTTTTTGTCGTGAGACGCTGGAGTAAATCCTTCACGGTTTGCTTTATTGTGGGCTTCTTCAAAGGACATGCCCTTACTCATGTAATGGAACATGGCATCAATATGGGACTTAGCAGTACCAGGAGGGTGCTGGTTGGCGATGTTTTCTTTAGTCATTTTACCCGCAAAGCCTGCAAAGCCTGGTGGTATGCCCTTTCTAAAGTTCTTTGGAGCAGCTCCGATGATTGCCGTGTTCATACCAATAGTGCTACCGACTCCATTCAAAGCGGGAGACCGTCGAGTTGGCCGCTTAGCCGTATTACCAAAGTAACCAGATAGAGACTGAGCAACGCCACTTGAGTTAACTCTAAGTGTTTCCAAGATAGAGATTTTACTATCAATGTTGGCTAGTTTTTGATTGCGAATCACCTTGTCATACACAAGGTAATTGGAGTTACCAAGTTCAAGAATCATCTTGCGAACTTCCTTGACGATTCTGCGGTATCCATCAATTTGAGGCTTGGTCATGCCCGCTTCAGTGGACTGAAGTGACAATTCCTTTTCTTGAACCTCGGTCATCTTTTGCTGTACGATTGATTCGATGCTGGCTTTCATGACTGCATTTGCGGCTGCACTGAGGTCCTTTTCAATTGCGTCAAGAGAGTTCTTTACTTGAGCGGCAACGATGTTAGCATTTCCTGGAGAGGGGTCTCTGTTGAAGTTATCATTGATTGCATCGAGTACGCCAGCAAAATCGCTGTCAATTCTTGCTCGAAGTGATTTGGGCATGTTGTTGATTTGGTCTGCAAACATTGTTGAGATTTTCTCGATGCGGGATGCGGTATCCATAATGACGTTATTCCACATTCGCGAGTCGGCGGGCACTGACTTGTTGACAGCGGAGCCAATTGCAGCAATTTGAGTGGCTTCTTGCGTTGCAATTTGCTTAGATAGTCTTTCGATTTGAACTAGTGCCACATTCATCTCTGAAAGAAGTTCTCCTTCAGAGGTGACCGGCAGAGTGAGTGTTGTCATTACCGTATTCACATAGTCGCTCTTCATTGCTTCTATGCTTGCAAGTGCACTACTTTTGCCATGGTGGTCTAAACCGTTCTTACGAACAATGCCGTCTACTCTCTGATGGAAGTCGGCAAGAATCTCATTTGCTCTATCAGGATTGACTGCCATTATAACAGGCGAGGACATCTTAGGTTATGAGGTCATCGTTTTCTTCGACGAGCTCTTCGCCTAGATGCTGCTGTACCTCTTGGGCTTCCTGCTGCGCTTCTAACTCCTTGAACTGTTCCGCCAATTAGCGCACCAGGTAGTTCAGCTAATGCTTTACCTGCTTTTGGTACGATACCCATTGCGGCACCGCCTAGTGTTGCTATGTTTCTAGCATACGCTCCCCCGATACCTGGGATGAGAAGTGGGACTGCGGCTAGTCCAAGAGTGGTGTAAAGGAGTGGTCGCTCGTTAAACTTGTCACTTATAGTGCCGACTGCCTCTCCAAAGGACTCTTGAACTACATCGGGTGTAAGGCCCTTTGCTGCTCCTTTGAAGAAGGAAGTCGTGTTTTCACCGTAGCGTTCTAACTTGTCTGCGGTACTTTCGTCAGCAGCACCGAGACTTGTCGCCCTCATCCCACCAAGGTCTCCATACTCTGCCATTGCATTGACTAAGTCAGAGCCATACTCTACAGTCGCTTGACCTGCTTTGTAGGTTGCGGTGGTTCCGACCCTAGTCACTCGGCTTGGCAGCTTGAATGCTAGGTCGGCGGTGGAGGGGATAAGAGATAGAGCATTTTTCGATGCAGTTCCTGCTTTGCTTGCTGAAGAAGCAAAACTCTTTGCAGAGCCTGTAAAGTCGCCCGATGCGACTTGTGCGGCAGCTATGGGTAGTTCAAGAAGCGCCCCCGTACCATAAGCAGTAGCGTACACTGCATCTTGAAGCACATCCCCAATATCCTCTAGGTTGTCTGTGGCGAACTCTGCGGGGTCATAGTCGATGAAGGCGTCTAGTGGACTTCCTAATCCTGTATAGCTCCCTGCTTTCGGGGGATTCGTTGCGGGCATCACTTCACTGAAGTCCGTATTGTAATCTCTGGGTTTGCTACCGAGTCCGCTGATTTGACCCCACTTTTGGGTGACATCCTCAACATAGAAGTCTCGGTCATTAGTGAAGCCATTGAAGCCAGAGATGACGTCCATGTTGTAATACTTGGGGTTTTTCTTGAGCATCTCCCAAGGCCATTTTACTTTCTTAGCGCCGTATTTGGGTCCGTCGTCTACCTTTGGTGGCTCTTCGCCTGTGAGTGTGGTTAGTGCGTTTCGTTCGCGCATTTCTACATCGGTTGTCGCAGTGGTGTCGATAGTTGGATATTCTCCTTCATCTAGTGCCAGCGCTTCGCTTGGAGTCAGTCCTGATTCAATGAGAGTGCTCTGCTCCTTAACTTGCTTAACGATATCGAACTTTTGAGACCGGGTGTAGCCCAGTGGTGTTCGAGCGCATAGGTAAATAAATTGATTATCCACCATAGAGAAATCTTTATCGGGATTCTTTGTGATTTTCAACGAGATTACTTCTGCTTCTCTATCTACTCCATCAACTTTGACTTTCTCAATCTCCTTAACAGACTCATACTCATAGTAAGGCCCTTCATATTCTTCTCCTAGTTTGAAGTAGAATATTTGATAGGGTGCAGAGATTTTCAATCCTGTTTCGGGGTCACGAATGAGGTAGTTCATCTTGTTGTTTGGGTCTTGGTCAGGAAGGTCATTGCCTTCAAAGAAGCGGTCAGTAAGAGGCTCATCGAATTTTGCCTTCCACAGTGCTTGCAGCTTTTCTTCAGTAACAGCCATTCGGTCGTCTACTAAGTCGGTGCTTTGGATGAGTCCAGTCATGTAGATGCGACTCATTGCCTTGGTGCCTATCTTTTCTCCTGTTGGATAGCTTTCTTTGTTCACTCCCTCATCTCTACCCCAAAGTGGTTCATTGGGTCTGGTTGAGAGTGCGTATCTTCCGCCGAGTGTGAAACCTCTACCGATACCCGCCACGATACCTCCAGTGGTGAATCCACCTGCTGGGTAGAATGCAGATATGATTTCGGGAGTGTTGAGTCGAGCAAACTTTTCTGCATCGGCTACAGGGAGTTCGTTCACGCCCAGTGCGTATACGTGTCCGTCTTTTGGGGCACCGTCGTG
>CETY01010068.1_pt1 | contig 14495 bp, 11 predicted proteins | sample 361551 | NCBI WGS metagenome assembly CETY01 (sample SAMEA2623135, study PRJEB7988) | marine metagenome | biome: marine biome (ENVO:00000447); feature: deep chlorophyll maximum layer (ENVO:xxxxxxxx); material: "saline water (ENVO:00002010), including plankton (ENVO:xxxxxxxx)" | depth 45 m | reverse complement strand
TTCAATAATTGTTCATCCTTAAGCAATGATAAAATCGAATTTGAACGCAGACTAATCAAATCTAAAAGTAAATACATTTCTGACATATCTTTAGCAGTAAACGATATAGTTTTAGATCAAGAAAAAAGTATTGTAACCGTGAAAGGAAAAACAACAAGCAGTGAATTATATACCGATCTAAAAATCTTTTCTGATTCGCTTTCATTTGAATTTGAGGTAGTACTATTGCCAGACCCTTCACTTGGTGATAGTGTTCATGGAATTGTAAATGTTAGTGTCGCACCTATGAGAGATCGTTCATCTCACACCGCACAAATGGTAGACCAAGCAATCATGGGGAATATGGTTAAAATACTCTATGAGAATGAAGATTGGTATCTATGCCAGACCCATTACGATTATGTAGGCTGGATCACAAAGTCAGCGGTTTATCAATGCAATATTGATCTATTATTTGATTGGGAAAAAAATGCAAAATATCGTATAAAAACATTGAATGCTGTCATCTATTCACAGCCTAACAGATCAAGTACTCCCGTTAGCGATGGTATATTGAACAATCGATTGAATATAAGTGAGAACCTATCCGAGTGGTATGAAGTAACTCTACCTGATGGTAGAGTGGGATTCATTGATAAAAAGAATGTAGAATTGATCAATAATGAAAGAGACAATGAAGATCAAAATGAACATATCATTTCTACGGCACTTTCCATGAAGGGGGTTCCATATCTTTGGGGTGGCAATTCATCAAAAGCAAATGATTGTTCAGGATTCACTCAAACCGTTTTTAAATCTGCTGGTATCCAGCTCCCAAGAGACGCAAGACAACAGGCACAAATGGGTAAACCAGTCAAGGAAGAAAATCTTAAAGAAGGTGATCTTTTATTTTTTGGAAGCGGAGAACGAGTGACCCATGTGGCAATCAGTATGGGCATTGATGATTTTATTCATCAGGGTAGTAAATTAGAGGGAAAGGTTGATATTCACTCTTTGAATCCTGATTCACCAAAATTCAACTCCTATAGAAAAGAAACATTTTTATTTGCAAGGCGGATAACAACAATTCCAAATGATCAATAGATCAATTTGACTTCCAAAAAGAATAGTATTCCAACTGAGTTTTTGTAGGATCTTTCTCCCTTAAAAGTCTGTGTTTATATTTTTGGTTTTTATATTCAAGGGTATGCTCTATTTCCATATGCTCATCTCCTCTTTTTATATCAATATTGATAATGGTTCCTTCAGGAAATGGATAACCATGATCGTCATACAAAAGTGAATCTAATTTTGAAACATTGACCTGGTCACCGATCTGAAATCCTCTTTTATCTTTTTTACCTACTTTTTTTATTTCTCTATACTTACCAAAGGAGAATGCACGTGTCTTCGTACCATAATCAGATAAGATTCTCTTAGGTACATCATGCTTACCTTTCTCTGAATATTCTACACCAATTTGTGCGAGGCTACCTTTTATATCTAGAGGTATAGTACCTTCAACATGATCAGAGAACCACTGTCTGAGATCGGGATGAACTAAAGCAGTGAATTCATCAAAAAATCCTTCTTCATCAAAGGAATTTTCCGGACCATATCGTTTGGATAATTCTAAGATAACTTCTTTTAATGATCTCCTACCATCAGTAAGACGAATTATCTCAATATCCAACAATAAACCAATCAGTGCTCCTCTCTCGTAAACCTGGTAATAATGACTTTCATATTTCTTATCAAAGATATTTTTACTCATTTCTGTAAATGCAATTTTCTTTTCAGGGTATAGTTTTGATCTATAAATTTTATTTCTTATCCTATCACTAAAAAATTCTCTTTCCGTAATAAGGCCTGAACGAACAAGGATCAGATTTGCAAAATACTCTGTTATACCCTCATACAACCAAAGATGCTTAGACATTTTTGGATCAACATAATCAAAGTTTCCGATCTGTTCACTATGGAGATTCAATGGTGTGATGATATGCATGAATTCATGGAGTGCGACCCGTTTTATCATGGAAGTAAAAGAGGTATCACCAAAGTCAGACAATACATAGAAAGAAGAATTTCCATGTTCTAATGCTCCAGAACCCATTAATGATTTGTTAGACCAGGCTGTTTTAATTTTTTTGAATAAACCAACCTCTTTTGATCTCATGACCTTCATGAACTCTTTTCCATCTCTGAGATACAATATAAAATGATATTCATCAACTGGAAGTGAATCAATAAAACTAGTTACAGCCTCCATCGATGGTTGTATCTCCTTTTTAATAACATCTGCAAAACCTATTTCTCCATTGGCATGATATGACTCTATGAAGACCTTTGTATTTGCTACCATAAATGTAGATGTATCAGGTTTTGAGATCATGATCGGACAGTCAATTAGATGATGGTAGTCTCTTGCTCTGAATTTTATTTCCTGTCCATCCGCTTCCTTTAAAGGAAGAGCCGAAAAGGAACTCATTCCTTTGGGAATTAAAAATGATATGTCTAAGGGTACAAGTTCCAAGCCATCAAAGAATCCAAACCATCCTGATGCATTAACCACAAAATTCAATGAATCTTCAATATTGGTTCCACCCATGGGCCAGATTCTTGACATGGCCTTCGGATGGTCCCATGAGTCATTGACCCAGTAACTTATTGTTGAAAGATTTTTTGCATTGGATATTTGGAATGAGTTATTGCTAATTTTCTCTGATGGTAGTTTTTCACCTTTACTATCCATGGCAAGAATACTATCTATCATTTCTCCATAGTCAAGCTCCTTATACGTACCAGGAATCGTTTTAGGGAAATGAAAGATAACCCTATCTTGGTCTAGTCCTTTACACTGAAGAGAGACCAACGCCCTATCTCTTTCAATTCTTGTTAGATCAACTCGGTAAATATATTGATCTAAGTGGTAATCATTAGTAGGTACATACTTAATGCTTGGAATATTTGAAGAACAACTTACAATAAGGATTATTGCAATTAAACCAGACGATTTAAATCCAATATACTTTCTTAACATACTAATTAATCTTAGATATTATCCTTGGTTGATTCAAAAGATACTTTTATCAAATTGTCCTTTGAATCTCTATCCACAAATTTAAACAAAGGATCTATGCCTGCCTTGAATGGCTTCTTATCTAATGTGATCTCAAAAGTAGAAATACTATCGGTAATAAAAACCTTCTCCGTGTAGATAGGTATCTCCTCTTTCTCTCCATCTTTCATCTCTTCCCCAAAAACACCAATCTCTAGCCAATCAGCAAGTTTTGCAGTCGTCTGTACACCAAGACTATCAGAGTATACTTTTTTTGCCTCCACCCTAAGATCAAGAGTATAGGTACCATCAGAATTTTCAGATGCATTTGCTGACTTTGCCTTGTTCTCATACAAGGTTATCTTTTCAAATGTATCGGTTATGAGATATTGTAGATCCTCAGGTGTCTCTTCTCTTAAGGTAGAAATAAATTGACCTATGTTTGGATACGGATCGTGCTCATATCTATACCTGTCAATGAATTTTCCTAGGGCCCTATTGAATCTATCTATCCCAATGATATCTGACATTGCATATAGAGTATGTCCGGCCTTATTGTATACAATGTATTGCTCGTTACCCTCTGTAGATATGATGGGAGGCTCTTTTGAATCAAATGCTCTACCATCAAGGTATTGATCTAGTTCATATTTCAGAAATTTTCTTAATTGTTTGTCTCCTCTTTCTCTTGCCAATAAGGATACTGCAGAATATTCAGATAGTCCCTCGCTCATGAAGTTTGCACCTTTGACACTACCTCCAGATACTTGATGGGGCCACCACTGATGTCCCATTTCATGGGCAGTGACCCAAAATGGAAAGTCAAGATTTTCTGGGTCATCTGGATCAACGTCCATGATAAATCCAATTGCCTCTGAAAATGGTATTGTATTAGGGAATGACTGTGCAAAGGATGCATATCGAGGAAATTCTAAAATTCTACACTGCCTATATGGATATGGACCATAGATCGATCCATAATAATCAATTGATTTTTTCATTGCATCCATCATCGTCTCAAGATTGTACGTATGCTTAGGATGATGATATATCTCAAGGCTAATGCCATTGTGTTGTTCTTTTAACACCTCATACCTAGCAGAGACAAAGGTGAAAAAATTAAATATTTGATCATCCATCTTATAATGAAAGTATCTCCTACCCTCCTCCTGCCACTCTTTCTGCAAGTATCCCGGTGCCATTGCTATCTGGTCTAGATCCGTACTCATGACAGCCTCAAAATTGACCCAGTCAGCATCATCTCCAAGCAATGCATTCTGATTCCCTTTGATGTCATCATGGTCTGGAAGTTTCTTTCTCTCTTCAAGATCGTATTTTTTTCTCACCAACTTTTGACTTAATTCTCGTCCACCATTATAACCAAAACTAGGGAAAAGTGAGCTACTCTGTATCATGGTTCCATTCTCGACAACAAGTAGGTCTACACCACTATTTCTAAAGCCTTTTCTTTTTCTTTCACCTGAAAACTCCAAGGTAAACTCATCTCCTGGCTGAATTGGTGGATCAAATGCATACATCTTCCAACCAAGCGTACTGTCATAGAATACTAGTTCACTGGGTCTCCCCCAGTCATACTCATTGTACATCCAATCCTTTTGAGCGGTATAGATCGTATCGATCGTAACATCATGCTTATTCTTCAATATGTATGTCCCACTAAACTCCAGACGTGCTTCTTCTGGAAAAAGGTCAACACTGCAATTGACGCTGGTTATCTTTGGTTGAGGTCTGCCTTCATATTTTTTGAATGCTTTTTCAAAGTCCGCTGACTGTTTTTCCCAATGTTTTGGAGGATAGAAGTCATTCAATATATTAGTGTTGTAGAAGATGTACCCTCCCGACCCAAGAAAAAGGATGGAAAAAATCAGAATACCATAACGAATGGATGGTGATACGCGAATCTTGGCCTGTTGGATTCGAGATCTGATATCCCCGACCAATCCTCTTTTCCAAAACAAGTTTGATAGAAAAGCCAATAACACAGCACAAGCCCCCCAATACAACTTATACCAGAGCACTTTAGAGACATAGGGACTAAAACCATTCATATCAGAATACATTGCGCCTGAACCAGAGCCATAAAAATAGAGAGTATGGTTGAACCCCAACATTCCCTTGAACATACCAAATAGGAAATAAAGAATAATGATGAAATGACCGAGGTATTTGTTATTTACAATGGTTTGAACTGTAAAAGCCAAAACAGAAAGTAATATGAAACCGGTCCAGTCTAAGAGAAAGAGACGCTTAAAATAAAGATGTATATCATAATCATAAAATCCGTGCCAAGTTTGTATGCATAAACCAACCAACATCAAAACAAATAGCATGATTCCAGGAATCAATATCAATGCAATTAATTTTGAGAGCATAGGAATCCAATTGGGGACCGGATGTGCATCCATGATACTGTCGGCCTTTAATTCTCTCTCTTTCCAAATGATCTGGCCAGAATAAAAAATGATTAAGATCAACATAAAAAGATCAAAACTACCCGTCAATGAACCTAGCATGCGGTAAGTGACTGGCAATATCTTTATACCATTGACACTATCTCCAGCCCACTCGTTCATTATCAAAAAACAGATCGCAGTAAATAATATTCCCTTAAAATAAGGATCTAGGAAGGCCCTTCTAACCTCAAGAATGACCTTCGCCTTGAATTGGCTCAAAAGGGTTGATCTGTCAAATATGGGTTTATAAAGAACTGCTGATGTGTTCTCCGGGATTTTAAGAGTTGTATCTTGGCCCTTCTTGTTCTTTGTTTTGCCAGAGATGTGAGCAAAATCAAATCTCTTGGTTCCAATAAATAAAAATAACATCCCCATAGAGATCCAGATGATGCGATTCAATAGCAACCAATTATCAACAGGTATAAGGAGTGTGTTCTTTTCGGCAGGTGTCCAATAGCGAGTTGCATCTGATACTGCATTATCACCAAATGGGTCCAATAGTGCGGCAAGCCAACGGGTATCGATATCAGACAGGAGTGATCCAGCAATTATGTATCCAAAAAATAAAACAATTGCCCCCAAATATGTTGGGAGCATCCTCCTAGTAAGGATCGCAAGCGCAAAGATAATACTACCTATGAAGAATAGATTTGGAATGACAAACACTAAAAAAGGCTGCAAATAGGCATCAAATCTAAAAGTTCCAATTCCTTCTTGATCAAGATAAGGCATTAAGAAACCCATAAATAGTCCGATTGATGCGGTCATTTGAACCATAATATTCAACACGAATGCACCACCAAATCTTCCTATATAATAAGAGGAAGGTTTAATTGGCTTGGTAAAAAACAATGGATGCATGTTGGTCTCAAAGTCTCGATATGCAGCATTACCAAAAATAGCAGAACATATTATTGTACCAAAAATTGTGAAAAATGTCTGGAAACCAGCGATTGCCAATGGAGCATTCCACTTGGTGTTATCCATGACAGCGCTCGCACCAACTATTGCTCCTCCCAATATATTTACAATCAAGAAAGCAATACTAAAAAATATGAGGCAATAGACCCAGAATGATAATTTTTTAAGACCTGACTTGATCTCAAAGCGTAATATGTTCAGTAACATATATCTAACCCTCAAATCTGAAAATCATTTATGGTTGCAAAATATAGATCTTCTATCTCTGGCTCATTGAGTTTGAATCCCTTCATTGGTTCACCATCTGATAAAAGACGAACTTTTACCTTACCCATATAAAGCCTTGAGGATATCAATCTTTCATCATCTTCCAAGGTGTCTGCAATCTCTTTTTCAACCAATCCTTGCCAAACTTTACTCTCAAGCCTTTTAATTAATTCCAAGGGTTTACCAGAGAGTTTTAATTCACCATTCAAAATGATGGCCATATCATTACACAGGTCACTCACATCATCGACGATGTGTGTAGATAATATTACAATGACATTCTCCCCTATCGCACTTAGCAGGTTATGAAATCGATTACGCTGCATTGGGTCAAGACCAGCGGTTGGCTCATCAACTATGATTAATTTGGGGTCTCCTAGCAATGCCTGGGCAATTCCAAAACGCTGTTTCATACCACCAGAGAATGTTCCCAATTTTTGATCTTTAGACTCCCAAAGATTTACCTGGTAAAGAAGAGACTCTACCTGTTCTTTTCTACTCTTTGTGTTAGTGATACCCTTCATTACTGCCATGTGGTCTAGTAGGTCTATTGCAGAGACCTTTGGGTAGACCCCAAACTCTTGAGGCAAATATCCCAGCATTTCTCTTAGTGCCAGCTTATCTTTTGCAACATCTACTTCACCAAGCATGATGGTACCACTATCTGACTCTTGTAAGGCTGCTATGGTCCTCATGAGAGTAGATTTTCCTGCCCCATTTGGTCCTAATAATCCAAAGATGCCATTTTTGATATCTATGGAGACATTTTTTAGTGCTTCAACTCCGTTGGGATAAGTTTTTGAAATATTTTCAATCGTAAGTTTCATTTTGCTCTCTAGTTATCTTGTTATTTTTTATTGAATTAAAAGCAGGTCAATCTTTATTCTGATTCTTCTTTCTCGATTTTTATCCGTTCATATTCCTCAGGTATCGTATAGGATAATGCATCAAATGGCACTGTATAAAGCTCCCTGATTTCAAAAAGAGCAGATTGAATCCAACCATTATCAGAGTCAACGGTTAACTTAGCCATTACTATGATCTTATCTAATTTTTTTATAGTATAGGAGGAGTCAACTCCGAGAATAAAATCTTGGGAAGAAAACTTTACTCCATCAATATTATTGATAAACTCATTATTTACTTCTGATGTTGATGCGATGTATGCATAAAGTGAATCTCTGAGAGGTAGCTCATCTACTATCCACTCTTCAATAATCATATTATTTGTTTCTGTGGATATAGTGGTTGTCCATTTTTTTGTACTAAATCCATTGATCTCCTCAATACCGTCATTCAAGTTTCTTTCTATGCTAGGAGTAACATCATCGTCTTTAAAGATATCATTAGCAATTTTGATAAACCAATATTTCCTTCCAAATTTTTGTGCGCTTGAGCCTTCTTCCTCTGTTCCAATTGTTACGGAAACTTCTTCCATGTCTTCTTTTTCTTCTGCTTCTTCATCTGATTCATTACCCAAATTAGTATCAGCGAATAGAGGATCTTCACCTGGGGGGGTCACCCAATATGTTTTCCGTTTTGCATTATACCCCATTATATTTTCCGTTCCAGGGACCTTTATCATTCCTCTTTCACCACCTAATATTCGAAAGATCCATCTCTTAGGATTCAGTTGACCATTAAACTTTCCGTAGCCAGGTGCAGCAGTAATTTCAGAGACTGTCTCTATTTCTCCTCCCCAATCTATATCGATTATATACGCAACCACATATTTAACCTGCATGTCTTGGGCGATTGAAAAAGAAAGCAAAAAAAGTATACTTGTCAATCTCATAAATTAAATGATTTTAAATGATAATTCTGCTCTATCAGTAATGGCAGCCTCGATCATATCTCCAGATCGTATTCTACCAACTCCTGCAGGTGTACCAGTGAAAATTAGGTCACCCTGACCCAAGGGTATGTCCGCTGCCATTTCACACAATATCTCTTTTGGAGACCAGATCATTTCTGTGGAAGATCCTGACTGTCTAATCTCACCATTCACCTTGAGTATGAGTTCCATATTAGAAAGATCATCAAAAGGCTTAATAGGTATTATATTAGATATTGGTGCACTGCCTGAAAAACTTTTTCCACTGAACCAAGGTCTACCGCTTTTCTTTGCTTTACCTTGAACATCTCTTCTTGTAAGGTCAACACCAACCGCAAAACCAAAAATAGACAACCCTTCACCAATTGCAATTACAAGTTCAACCTCATGCTGAAGATCATCCGTGTTTTTTGGATATTTGACATCATCTGTTGTTATACTCCAGTTAGGTTTTGTGAAAAAGAAAGGTGGCTTTCTTTCATCAGCACCCATCTCTTTTGCATGTGCTGCATAGTTTCTGCCAACACAATAAACATGGTTGACCGGAAATTTCTCATCGGACCCCTGTATGGGCAAACAAACCTGTTCGTTTGTTTTAAATGGAAAATTTGTCATAAGGTGAAAAGTATAAAACGCATTATGTTGTCGTAGTCAGATGTTACATACTTCACAGTCTTTGCATCTATTAATTGGGCACCTTCGTAATGCGAAGCTCTATAGGCTAATTGTTGTTTTATAAAACGTATTTTCAATTCAAATGATTCAGGATGTTTAAAGATACATTCTGAAAGATTTCCTTTCAATGCTTTGGATACTTTCTTTCTTATTGCTTTTCTAGATTCGTCTGGATTAATGCTTATGGTAGAATCACCAACGCCAACCATAGTTGCATGTGTGGTTGTACTAGGGCAAATGTCTTGGACCTCTTCACACAACCCCGCATCTCCTGAAACAAAAACCAGAGGGACACCAAGCTTTGCAGCAATATTTCCATGTAGAAAGAACTCTGAGGTTTGTTGGTCATTGATATAAATACTATCTATTTTAGACGAAGACATAGTATGTGCCAATGGATTACCCCCCTGACCAGCCATTGAATGATATCCCACCATCATTATTGCATCAAAACTATTATCTAATTCTTGAACCATAGAGTATGGATGACCACTCCAACCACGAATTAATTTTACATTTTTAGGTAATTTATCTGCAAGAATGTTTCGACCAGAATAGTGGGCATCTTTTACCCAAATTTCTTTTGCCCCGGCATCATTAGCACCATCGCAGGCTGCCAAGACCTCTAATGTCATTCTATCTTGAAACTGATTATAAGCTGAGGGTTCTTTATGTTCTACTTCATCCCAGTGTGTGACACCGGTAATACCTTCCATATCAGCACTAATATAAATTTTCATAGCCAGTTAAATCTCCTCTTTCAAAGTATGACATTTAATGCCACCAATGAAAGGAAATATTACAAGACTATGCTTCTATCGTTTCAGCTTTTTCTAGCGATGCACTAAACTCTTCGGATTTCATAAGGTAATCTGATACGCTCAGAGCAGTTTTGGCTCCATCTCCCATTGAAATGATTATTTGCTTATATGGTATAGTTGTAACGTCACCACAAGCATAGATTCCTGGCTCAGATGTTTCTCCAAGATGGTCTACAATTATTTCTCCATAGTCATTTAATTCAACAGTACCTTTTAAAAACTGACTATTGGGTATTAAACCTATCTGGACAAAAACACCCTGCAATGAAATAGTTGTTTTTTTATTGGATGTCCTATCAAGAACCTCCATACCATTTACCTTGCCTGCTTCAGATAGAATCTTCTTTGTTTCAAAATTGGTTAATATCCTGATATTTTCTTTTTCTTCAGCTTTTTCTACTAAGATCTTATCGGCTTTTAGATCTGGCATAAATTCAATAACAGTCACACTCTTTGCTATACCGGAGAGGTCAAGTGCAGCTTCTATACCTGAATTTCCTCCACCCACTACTGAAACATCTTTTCCCTTAAAAAATGGGCCATCACAATGAGGACAGTAAGCCACACCGTTGCCTAGATTTTCTTTTTCTCCAGGTACCCCTAACTCTCTCCAGTTTGCACCTGTAGCGATTATGATGGTTTTAGTATTAATTATTTCGCCTGATGAAAGTTTGACCGATTTTATTTTCCCTTTATCGATGCCTTCTACCCGAAAATGTTCTTTAACAGTCACTTCATACTCTTTAAGATGTGAATGCATGTCACCTGTTAACCTCTCACCTGTCGTTTCAATTACAGATATATAATTTTCTATGCCAAGTGTTTCTTTGACCTGTCCACCAATATTTTCTGAAACAAGCGCTACCTTTAGTCCTTTTCTTGCAAGATAGATCGCTGAACTGATACCCGCTGGACCTCCACCAATAACAACAGTGTCTTGTAGCGGTAAATTGATTTGAGTCCTATTACCAATATTTGAATTAACCGTTTTAAGTTTATTGATTATCTTTGAGGTATCTGTCCTCCCAGATGAAAAGAACGAACCATTAAGAAAGATCGTTGGTACACCTTGAATATTTTTTTCTTCAACCTCTTCGGGGAATAAGCCACCATCAATCATTTCACAGGCAATATTTTCATTAAGAATTGCAAATTTATTCAATGCCTGGACTACATCGGGACAAATATGACAATCAAGACTAATGAAGATCTCAAATCTAAGTTTATCTTCAATATCGTTTATTAGTGACTTGATACCTGAATCAAGTTTTAAATCAGATCCACCAAGTTGTAAAGTAGCTAAAATGAATGAATTGAACTCATGCCCACCAGGTATGCCTGTAAATTTGATTCCTGAACTAACACCCCCCTTCAACAGAGAAAATGTGATAGGGCTCCTTATTTCTGTTCCCAGATCTTTTTCTTCGAACAATAGTTTTTCAGAGGTTGCGCATACTTCTTGTAAAAAAGTTACCAACTCATCACGCTTATCGTGCTCACCCGTTTGGAGGACAATAGTGATATCGTCCTCCAAATTTTTCATGTAACCACTCAAAGACTGAGTTATTTCAGGTGTTAGTCTCATTAGGTTTTATGCCTTGTGGTTATATCTTCCCTGATAGATCTAGTGATGGAGTTAGTGTATCATCTCCTTCTTGCCACTTTGCAGGACAAACTTCATCTGGGTTGGCATGGACATACTGTGCCGCCTTTACTTTTCTAAGCAGATCCTGAGCGTCTCTGCCAATGCCTTCTGAGGTAATCTCATAAGCTTGAATCACACCATTCGGATCTACAATGAAAGTCGCTCTATCAGATCTTCCTTCACCTTTTCTCAAGACCTTGAATTGCTTTGATAGCTTAAACTGATCATCGCTAATCATTGTGTATTGAACTTTAGATACAACATCAGAAGATTTATGCCAAGCTTTATGCGTCCAGTGAGTGTCTGTTGATACTGAATATATGTCTACACCTAAGCTTTGAAATTCATCATAATGGTCAGCAAGGTCACCCAATTCAGTGGGACATACAAAAGTAAAATCAGCTGGGTAGAAGAAAAATACAGTCCATTTGCCTGAAATATCTTCGCTTGAGACTGTAACAAAATCCTCCTCTCCTGGTTTAAATGCATTTAATTCAAAAGGTTTTACCTTTTTGTCAACTAGTGCCATTAACTACTCCTTTTTTTCTTTTTTATTGTGTTTGTGACATTTCCCAATGAATGTTATCTCAACATCGGTTATATCAAAATTATGCTCATCGTTTATTATTGTTTTAAGTTTTTCTCTATTACTAGTTTGGATGTCTACCATCTCTCCACAATCAATACACTTTAAATGGTCATGAGAATCCTTGTTCCAGTCATATCTCGCTATAGTACCATCGTAAATTGTCTTGATGATGCGTTGATCAGTGAGTTGTTTTAGATTACGATATACAGTTCCAAGACTAATGTTGGGCATAAACTTTTTTGCCTTTCCATAAACCCAATCCGCTGTAGGATGTGAATTGGTTGAGAATATAATTTCTCTGATAATCTCTCTTTGCTGGCTGTATCGCATGAATAAATTTAAACGATAACAGTTCCTATTAGCAAATAAATTTATAAAATAATAAGCCCATTTACTTACTAACTTTAGCATGTTAATTAAACTAAAATCAAAAGGAATTAGCAATGTTAAGTATAAATGATGCGGCACCAGATTTCACTTTAAAAAACATAAATAAAGAAGATGTTTCACTTTCTGACTTTGGAGACAAAGCAGTAGTGTTGGCATTTTATCCTGGCGCGTTTACAGGTGTTTGTGATACTGAGATGTGCACTCTTCAAGATAACTTAAAAGCTTTCAATCATCTAAACACCACTGTTTTAGGTATAAGCGTTGATTCTCCATGGGCTAATGGTGGTTTCTCTAAACAATATAGTTTAGGATTTGATCTTTTATCAGACCTCGATAGATCTGTTATTAAAAAATATGATGTTACTTTTGAAGGCCTTGGTGGGATTGAAGGTTACACCTGTGCCAATAGAGCAGTTTACATTGTAAAAGATGGCACTATCAAATACAGCTGGGAAGCATCACCAAACCCAGGTGTTGAACCAAATTATGATGAGATAAAAAGTGCACTTGAGAATCTCTAAATAACTACTCTGTAGAGCCCCTCCTAGAGGGGTTCTACTTTTTTTTTGATGAAGATTCTTTAAAAAGCCCGCGTCCAACAACCCCCAGCAGAACCAGAATACCACCCAATTGCGCGGTGCCACTCATTGCCTCATTTAAGAATATAAATGCAAGTATTGGATTTAATATTGGCTCTACCACTGGATAAATAATGGCATCGAGAGCAGAAACATGTTTTATCGCAATACTATACAAAACATACGCAAGACCAAGCTGGAAGAATCCAAGAAAACTTATATACATCCAAGGAATAGGATCATAAGTAATTCCACCTACATAAAATGGTGCACACAATAAAAAGGTTATCAGATTACCGACCAGAACAGAATCGATGGGTTTTGCATTCTTTTGTTTACGCATGAAAAGAGTTAACCCTGCGAATCCGATACCCGAAAACAACGCAAAAACATTCCCCCATAATTCGCTAAAGCTAAGTTCTTCCAAAAAAAAGCAACTCAATCCAATTAAAATTATAGCTATTGCCGTCCAATCTATTTTTGTTGATCGCTCACCAAGGAAAGAATATCCAAATAGGGCGACATACACTGGAGCAGCATATTGAATGAGGATCACATTTCCTGAAGTTGTCAGCTTATTACCCATTACAAAGGATATGACCATCAGCGCATAGCAAACCGCTCCATACCATGTGTTCTTGTCAAATTTTATAGAATTTGGTCTACTATAAAAAAAAATTATAATTGCCGTAAACCCACTCCTTATACCTGCGATTGCTAAGGGTGACCATGGAATCAATTTTATTAAAAACCCACCTGTGCTCCAGATAATACCAGTCATTATTAAAAGCCATATTGCTTTTTTACGATTCAAACTTCTTCCTGTAGAATATGTCTTTGATTATGAGCTAGATAGTTTGTATTAAAATAAAAAGCCCCCTACAAAGAGTAGGGGGCTTTTTTAATATTTATTAAATAGTTCTGTTAAAAACCAGCTATCTTAGCAGATTTTTTGTAAAGCTGGAAAACAACATGCCAACCTATAATAACCATCACCATGAGCAGAATCCATGCATAATCTGATGGAATTCCTAACGTTGTAGGTGCAGTAACATGATGTTGATTATGCATTGTCCAAATTAGTGGTACGGACATATAGGTATTATGTTTCGACCTCAAACCTGCGAGTGCTAGAAGATTCCCATCGGGAGCATCACCATTCTTAATGGCAGTAATTATTTTTTGTTGAGCAGGCCAAATTCGAAACCAGACATTAAATGCCATATTGGTTCCAAAAAGAGCACCTAAATGCATATTGTAA
>CETY01454927.1_pt1 | contig 14602 bp, 19 predicted proteins | sample 361551 | NCBI WGS metagenome assembly CETY01 (sample SAMEA2623135, study PRJEB7988) | marine metagenome | biome: marine biome (ENVO:00000447); feature: deep chlorophyll maximum layer (ENVO:xxxxxxxx); material: "saline water (ENVO:00002010), including plankton (ENVO:xxxxxxxx)" | depth 45 m | reverse complement strand
TCATTCTGGTAGTAATCCAAAAACCATAAATAAAAACTATGTACACAGCTATAAACGACGAACTTGATACTGTTTGGAATATGTATCAATTAGCACTTGAAGAACTCATCGAAAAGCATGACGAAGAAAGCAACATTCCAGAAGTCGAACAAAATACTTTGGACGATTTTAAAAGTGCAATGCACAATATTGAATGTTGGTTAAAAGATAAAACCGGAGAAGAATTAATTAAGGAATTAAAAACAAATAAAAACCATGTTTAAAATGAACGATTATAATAAAGATTGTTTGCGTGATCTTATCAGCGATTACGAAGTCATAATCATTAAAGAGTACGGCTTGATTCCGAAGCACTGGCAAGAGCGCATAGATTCAGCTAAAGAGTTTTTAAATCTCGAAAAGGAACCAACAGAGATAACAATCATTTGGGGCGAAGATAAAGAATGTGAGGAGACTTATCATTTTGAGTCTAACGAAGAGAAAAAGGCATTTGTGCGCGGCATCGAGTCATCTATGGGTTGGCACGACTGGGAACCTAAAATAGATAAATAGGAATGCACATTTGGAGATCTTTACGCCCTGATGGAGCGCCCTGTATTTTTCATTTAGAATACGACCCGGAAACGATTAAAATAAAAAAGGGTTTAATGTTTCCTTTATCGCCGGAGTTAGACGATGACGAACCTCTCATGGGAGAGTGCATAGATTTTACTATGGATTCTTTACGCAATCAAATGGTCTTAGCGCCGATAGAACTAGAACTAGAAACATTAGGAGAACTAAACGAAACTCTCAAAAAATCATTATGAAAACAGAAGTAAAAAAAAGAAGACCTTATAGGAAAACTAAAAAAGACGTGCCAACTTTAATCAACAAAAATGAATTGATTGATAAACTCATTAAGTCGCTTTCTGAAATGTCTGGATATACTGGCAAACAGATTTATGAGACTAACACGCACGACGCTTCTTGGTGGCGACAGATGGCTGTTTATATACTGGCGCAAGAGTTTGATTGGACGCAGGAAGCGGCCGGAAAAGCTTTTGGTATATCTGCCGCCGCTGTTAATCACACTTTAAATAAGTTTGATAATATTCTGGCAAAAGACGAAGCCGATGTCCGGTTTAAGCCTTATTTAGAAAAAGCGATAAACGATGTTGTTTTATAAATGAATCTAAAAACCATGTTAACAGTTGCTTTAATCGTATCCTGGGTTGTTTTAAATTTAATTATCCTTCGCTTTTTTGCTGTCTCTTCTATTGACAAAAGAGATTCTGGCATTGAAACTGAAAAGACGAAACATTCATGATGAGGAGTTAGAGGGGCGTATGCTTAATTTGTCGGGTTTTGGTTTATCCCTGTTAAGTGTACGCCCTTCGTTGTGCAGTCTCGTTTGCATTTTTAATTATAGCTGTTATAGTCGAACACGTACCTTTTCGGTACTCATTCAAAAAACCAAAATTAAATTAAACCAAAATAAGAAAGGGAAACATAAATGTCTATAAGACCAAAGGGGAAAAAGTGGCAGTACGATTTTATGTATGCAGGTACGCGCTACAGAAAAAGCTTCACCGATAAAAAAGACGCACAAGCTGAAGAACTTGATTTTAAAAGGCACCTCGAAGCTGGATGGTCTGTTGATAAATTCACCAAGACGAGCGAACAAAAAGAGAAACTAAAATCAGAGATTAACTTACAGGAGATGTTTGATCTAGTTTTGGATACGCACTGGAAAGGTAAAGCAAACTATGACAACGCCTTTAGCCATTCAAAAATGATCTGTCAGTATTTTGGTTCCAAGATGAAGGTAAAGGACATTGATCTTGTTGAGTTAAACGGTTTTGATTTGCATTTAAAACAAGTGGGTAACAGCGACGCTACGCGCAAGTTGAAATTCGCTACTCTCTCAACGGCTATGACTGAAGTTCTTAAAGCCGGTTACATTCAAGTGAAGCCAACCTTTCCAAAAATTAAAGTTGAAAATGAAAGGTATGTTTTCTTTTCGCGTGAAGAGGAGTCAGAGATACTGGAATTTCTTGAAGCATCGGGGGAAGATTATTTTTATGACTTTTTCTGTTGGCAAATGGATACTGGTTGCCGTCCTGGGGAATCGAGGTCTGTAAGGCCGGGGCATGTGAGGACCGACGAGAATCTTGGATTGGTTGTTGACTTGTTTGCTGAAAACACAAAAACAAAAGTTAACAGGACGATTCCATTGACACGTAGGGCTATTGTCTCTTATAAAAACCACGCTCATAAAGAAAAACTTTGGGACTATTGGTCGAAGGAGAGGATAAGAACGGTGTGGGATAAGGTTAAAAGACACATGAACAGAACAAGGGACAAGGATTTTGTTTTCTATCTTACAAGGCATACTTGCGGCTCTCGAATTGTTGAAGCGACAGGTTCAATTTACCTTGTAAAAGAGATGCTCGGTCATAAATCATTAGAGCAATCTATGAGGTACGCAAAGCTTTCTCCCAGTAACCTTCGACAAGCTCTTTGCGCTTTAGACCGGGGTCTGGAGGTCAGTGACAAAGGGGTGACAAATGTGTCTCAATTTAGGGACAATTTAAAGTCTAAAAAGGAGAACAACAAGATAGCTTGAAACGTATGTCCAGTCTAGGTTTTAAGCGTTGCGCGGCTGTGGTGAAATTGGTAGACACGCCAGATTTAGGTACTTGGGGTTCTTATCAATTCTTCTATAACCGTTGCCCTGCAAAGCTTTGTCACCAGTCAAATCTAGAAATACTGTTCTGCGAAAACCTCTTGGAGGTGACAAAAGGCTGACATAATTTAATACAATGTTAGATCAAGACGACTTAAATAAAGAAATGGTTGAGATAGGCATCGGCCGTTTTAATGCGCAGTGGGAAAGCGCAAAAGAGCATGAGAAGCTTTCGCGTTCAAAAGCAGGTCAGAGACTTATCAGGGAGTTGTTGCCTAAGTACACTGTACAAGTTGAAAATTTAATTAAGAAGTCAGCTGGAAGACCTACGCGGTGGAAGCAAGACTTGGAGAACTTCAGTCCTAAAGTTTTAGCGTTTGTTGCAATTAAAGTAATCATGGATGGGGTTGCTTATAAAAAGACAATGGCGGCTATGAGTTATTGGGTTGGCCGGATGGTTGAACATGAAGTTAAATGCGACTTTCTAGTCAAAACAAATCCCAGAGGTAAGGGAATAATTTTAGGAGCTAAAAGAAGAGCTACAAGTTCTCAAATGAGGCACATACAGTTGTCGATGCGAAACGAAGCTAAAAACAGAGGTATGGAAGAGTTTGAGGATTGGTCGCGTAAAGACAGAGTAAGTTGTGGCATGAATCTTGTTGAACTTTTACGAGCCAGTACAGGATTGATTGAGTATTATTATTTTAAAGACAAAGGCCGTAAGTTTCCTACAAGATATGTTTCAGCTACTCCTGAAACTCTAAAATGGGTTGAAGATTTCAACAGCTACCATGCAGTTTTAATGCCTTTCTGGATGCCTACTTTAGAACCTCCTGAAGACTGGACTAATGTTTGGGTTGGCGGTTACAGAGATAGCGATACCTTAAAGTTACCTAAGATCCCTTTTATCAAAACAACTGACACCGAGTTTTTAAGAAGCGTTAAGCCAGCCGACATACAAATTCCTATGGAAGCTGTCAATTTAATACAGAGAACTCCGTGGGAAATAAATAAAAAAGTTTACGAAGTTGTTGAATGGGCGTGGGAAAACAATGTTCCTATTAAAGGCTTACCTGAACAAGACGATTTACCTTTACCTCCATTTCCTGAAGACGGTGATGAAAACAAAAATGTAAGAGACAAGTGGGCTAAACTTGCAAGCGTAATTCATAAACGCAATTTAGCGACGAGGTCTAAAAGAATGCTGACAGGTAAAATTCTAAGGCTTGCAAAGAAATTTAAAGGTGAGAGATTTTTCTTGCCGAGCAACTGCGATTTTAGAGGGCGTGTTTATAATACTCCTGTATTTTTAAATCCCCAGGGACCGGACATTTGTCGTGGGTTGTTACAGTTTTATCGTGAAGAGAGAGTTAAAAACGAAGACGGCGCTAAGTGGTTGGCTATACATGGCGCTAATTGTTGGGGCTACGACAAAGTGAGTCTTGAAGACCGAATTAAGTGGTCCTATGATTTCGGAGAAGACGCTATAAAGATTGCGAGTGATCCTAAAACTTATACGCTGTGGCTTGACGCTGATAAACCCTTTAGTTTTTTAGCTTGGGTTTTTGAGTGGGCTGAGTATTACGAAAACTTTAAGCAAGGTAAGCATAGACTTAAAACAAAAATCCCAGTCATGATGGATGCTACGAACAACGGTTTGCAGATCCTATCTATACTTACTAGATGTGATTACGGGACTGTTGCTACTAACTGCACTCCATCATCTACCAACACGCCAGCAGATATTTATGATGTTGTTAGAGTGAGGGCTGAATCTAGAATGAGAGCTGACGCTACTGACCAGCACCCTTTTGCTTCTGCGTGGCTTGAGTATGGAATAAACAGGTCCACCTGTAAAAAGCCAGTTATGTGTTTTCCCTACGGACTTAGTAAGTATAGCAATAGAGATTACATAGCTGATTGGTTTGAAGATAAAATTCATAACGATCAATGTCCGTCCCCTTTCGACCCTAAAGAATATTATAAAGCTGTTCATTATCTTAGTGAACAAGTTTGGAGTGCGATTGAAGAAGTCTTAGATTTGCCTAAAAGGTGTATGGATTGGTTTCAAAAAGTTTCTAGGATTGCGTGTAAAGAAAAGCAACCTCTTGTATGGCAGACGCCTTCAGGATTTGTTGTTAAGCAGTCTTATAAAAAAATTAAAGACTCTAAGGTTTCTACTTGGATCTCTGGGGAAGCTGTACATATAAAATACAACAACACTACAGATCAGTTAAGCCCTCGAAAACAATCAAACGGCGTGGCGCCTAACGTAACTCACAGTTTAGACTCGACACTGCTTCATTTAACCACGGTTTCTGCAAACAAAGACAAAGGTATTTATGACTTTAGCATGATCCACGATTCCTATGGAACGCATAGCACAAAAGCGCAAGATCTTGCTGACGTCATCCGAGACGAAGCTGTTAAAATGTTTTCACCTGATTTACTCCGCGACTGGTTAAATCAGATCAAAGAACAAAACCCAGGAATAGAATTTCCAGAGCCGCCTAAATACGGTTCTGCGGATGTGTCCTTAATAAGGGACAGTCCTTTCTTCTTTTCGTAAAAACGAAAAATAAAAACATAAATAAAAGGAATAAAATAAAATGAGTAAAAGCAATAATGTTGTAACCGGAGTAGGAAAGGCAGTCTATCCGAGACTTGTCGAGCCTGACTACAAGTTTAACACTGAAGACGGAGAGTATTCTTGTCGCTTACATCTTGAAAAAGATCAGTGGGAAGAACTAAAAGTAAAAGTAGATAAAATAGTTGAGCTTGGGTACAAGCGAGCGTGTGCTAAAGAAGGTAAACAGGAACTCAGGAAGCACACTCCTGGGCCTTTAAGAATTACCGACGAAGGCGACTACGAGGTAAGAGCAAAACAAGTAGCACAAAAGCAAACTTCAAAAGGAATGATTCAGTTTTCGTTTCCTATTTACGACAGTCAGGGAAACAAAATGGAAGACCCTCCAAACATAGGATCAGGTTCAATGCTTTCACTAAATCTTGAAGTGAGGACTTGGTACGTAAATTCTTTAGGCTTTGGATACACTCTAAGTCCTAAAGGAGTTCAGCTCATTGATCTTGTTGAATACGGCGGTGGAAGTTCAGCTGAAAGCCTTGGTTTCAAGGCGGTTGAAAATGGGTTTGTAAGTGAGTCATTAGAGTTCGATAAAAGTGAAGAAGGCAAAGCGCAGAATCAAGCATCGTCGGTCCCGTTTTAGGTCCGGGTTTGAAGAAACAGTCGCTCTCTCCCTGAAAAGGGAGGGGGTTGATTTTGAATATGAAACATTAAGGATTAAGTATGTGAAGCATGCAGTTTACACTCCCGATTTTATCCTAAGTAACGGCGTAATTTTAGAAGTTAAAGGATTCATGCCGCCTAAAGATAGAACGAAGCATATTTTAATATCTCAGCAGCATCCCGATTTGGATATCAGATTTGTATTCCAGAACGCTTATAATAGATTAACAAAAACCAGCTCCACTACTTATGCAAAGTGGGCCGAAAGACACGGCTTTATGTGGGCGCATAAAAAGATACCAACATCATGGACACAACCGTAAAACCAAAAGAAAGTAAATTTATAAAGACACATCAACCTTGCCCGGACTGCGACAGTAGTGACGGGTTGGCTATTAACGACGACGGAAGCACCCATTGTTTTGTTTGTAATGAACATAAACTGGACGCTATCAATCCTAATAGAAAAAAGAATTTCGTTAGAAGAAGCAAAACATTTGAAGAATACAAAGGCGAGATTGAACCGCTTCCTGACAGAAAGATACACGAAGAGACGTGCAAAAAGTTTTCTTATTATGTTGATGGAAACGACAATCACATAGCCAACTACTTTAACGACGAAGGTCATCTTGTAGGACAAAAAATAAGAACACCTAGAAAAGACTTTAAAATACTAGGAGAAATTACTCACAGATTTTACGGTCAACACTTGTGGCCTAACGGCGGTAAAAAGTTAGTTATAACAGAAGGCGAAGTAGACTGTCTTACAGTTTCCCAGTTAAATAAAAACTCTTACCCTTGTGTTTCTATTCCTTCAGGAACTAACAGTGCAAAGAGGGTTGTAAAAACACAATTGAAATGGCTTGAGAAGTTTGAAGAAATTGTTCTCATGTTTGATGGCGATAAAGCCGGGCGTGAAGGCGTTGAGTCGATCATTCGTATCTTACCTCCAGGAAAAGCATTTGTTGCTAAGTTACCTGAAGGTGAAGATCCAAACTCTTTGTTAGTTAAAGGAGACGGAGCCAAGGTTGTTAGAGCTATGTGGGATGCCGGAAAGTGGGCGCCTCCTCATATTGTTGAAGCAAGTTCTCTTTACGATGAACTGAAACATTTAAAACCAGTAGAGTCAGCTTCGTATCCTTTTGAAGGTCTTAATAAAAAATCCGGAGGTGGTATTCGTAAAGGCGAAATAGTTACTTTATGTGCTGGAAGCGGCGTTGGAAAATCACAGGTATGCAGGACCATAGCACATCATCTTTTAACAAAGGAAAATAAAAAGATTGCTTACATAGCTCTTGAAGAAAACAACATCCAGACGGCTCAATCAATTGTTGGTATTGAGATGGGAGCCAATTTGAGATCTGATTCTAACATTACAAGTAGAGACGCTTTTGACACGGCTTGGAATAAAACTCTAGGTAAGCAACACCAGTTCTATCTCTACGATCAATGGGGATCAATGAAGACAGACGAGCTGTTAAGCGACATAAGATTTTATGTTCAGTCTCTTGACGTTGACGTAATATTTTTAGATCACGTATCGATCTGTGTAAGTGGCCTTCTTTTTGAAATTGGAGATGAGCGCAAGGCTCTAGACGTGTTGATGACTGAGTTGAGAACTCTTGTTGAGGAGAGTAAATTTGCTTTGTTTTTAGTTAGTCATCTTAGACGCGCTGAAGGTAACAGAGGGTATGAAGACGGATTAGCTCCAAACCTTTCAGCGCTTAGAGGTAGCGCCAGCCTCGCGCAACTTAGCGATCAAGTTTATAGCTTGAGCAGAAATTTGATGTCAGAGGAGCGACATGTCACCACGGTTTCAGTTTTGAAGAACAGGTTCACAGGGGATACAGGCGTTGCTTGTCATCTGCGCTACGACCCTGAGACTGGAAGACTCCAAGAGGAACAACATGACTTTTAAAACTATAACTAAACCAAAAGAAATAAGATGAACTATAAATATAAAATACTTGTTGCGGATATTGAAACGAACGCCATTAAAAATTGGCAGACACTTGAAGGTCTTGAGACTTGCCACTGCATTTCAGTAATTGATGTAGCTACAAAAGAACTTTACGAATTCAACACAACGAAAGACAACATTGAAGATGGCTTGAAGATGTTGCAAGAAGCTGAATACGTCTGCGGTCATAACTTCATTGGATTTGATGCTCCTGCTTTGTTTAAACTTTTTGGTGTTAGGTTAAACAAAATTGTAGATACATACATAATGAGTAAAGTCATGTTTCCTGCTCTAGAGGATTACGACCATACAAAGAAATTTGAGTTTCCTTTTAAAGGTATGTGGGATCGACATAAGTTAGCGGCCTGGGGAGTTAGAGTTGGAGAACACAAATCAACTCACGGTGAGACAGAAGACTGGACCACGTTCACTCCTGAGATGCAAAAGTATTGTAATCAAGATGTAAGAACTAACCTTAAAGTTTATGAGTTTCTTTTAAGTCAGCCTAAGAGTTCTAAGTCTCTTGTTATGGAACACGAGTTCGCCCAGACTCTTACAGTTCAAGAATTAAACGGTTTTCCTTTTGATGTTAAGAAAGCTAACAAACTTGCAAAAGAGTTAACAGTTCGCAGAGCCGAACTTGAGAAAGAAGTTCAAGCCGTCTTTCCGCCGAAAAAAGAAGAAATGAAACAACCAAAAGGATGGAAGGTTGAGGTTGAAGGTTACGAGTACGAAGCTAAAACAAAAACCGCTTTAAAAAAGATTCTTAAAGATGCAGGGTTAAAACAAAGCTACGCTAACGACGCCGAAAAAACTGGAGCCAGGGTCAAAACAATACCCTTTAATCCGGCATCCAGAGATCAAATAGCTGAAAGACTTATGGCCGCAGGTTGGCGCCCTAAAGCTTATGAAGGTAAACGCCCGGCAATTAACGAAGCTGTTCTTAAAGAGATTAACACAACAGAATCTTTAAAGCTTCTTGAATACAATCTTGTAAACAAAAGACTGGGAATGTTACTTGAGGGTAAGTATGCGTGGTTGCGCCTTGTTACTGATGAAGGAAGAATTCACGGATCAATCGACAGTTGTGCGGCTATCTCAACACGATGCACACACTCAAAACCTAACATGGCACAAATACCTGCGGTTCGTTCTATCTACGGAGAAGAATGCAGAGAGTTGTTTATGGCTCCTGAAGGTAAAGTACTTGTAGGGGCGGATGCAAAATCTATTGAGCTGAGAGTTGTTTCTGAATATCTCTACCCATTTGACGATGGAGCCTACGCAAAAGAAGTTGTTGAGGGAGACATACATCAAGCTAACGCTGACGCTATCGGCGTGAATAGAGGAGAAGGTAAAACATTCATCTACGCCCTTTTATATGGAGCAGGAAATCAAAAGCTAGGCGAAATTGTTGGTAAGGGAATGCGTGAAGGTAAAAGACTTCGCAATCTATTTATGACAAAGCTCCCGGCTTTCCAGAAACTTATCGATGCGGTCCACCGTTCAGTGGCTACGACTAACGCTATTAAAACAATTGACGACAGAATGATTACAGTTCGCTCTCAGCGGTCCTCTTTAAATCTGTTAATTCAATCGGCTGGTAGCATTATAATGAAACAAGCTGCTGTTTGTTTCCGTCAGGACTCGCGGCACCCTTATGAGATGCATGCTAATGTTCACGATGAGGTTCAATTCAGCTGTCTTGAAGAACACTCTGAAGATCTTGGAAATGACTTTTGCAACGCTATTAAAAAAGCAGGGCAAACTCTTAATCTTAAAGTTCCTTTTGAAGGTGATTTTAAAGTAGGCAAGAACTGGAAGGAAACACACTAAGATGTCTTTAGAAGAACTTTCAGAAATAAACCCAGAAGCTCTCCAGGCTGACGGATTTGAAAAAGCTTTTATAGGTTATGTTGAAAGATGCGGACAGCAACCAACAGCTTGTTATGACAAAGCTAAGTTGCTTAAACATCTAGTGGCAGATGGTCTTTCCTATGAGGAAGCTATAGAACACTTTGAGTACAACATTAATGGATCATTCGTAGGAGAGTTCACGCCCTTCTATTTAACTAAAACAATTGAAAACGAAGATGAGTAAAAGAACAGCAGCTATAGACGGCGACATGATAATTTATAAAGCTGGCTTTGCTAGTGAAGTAGAAACACGATGGTCAGACGCTATCTGGACCTTACACAGCAGTGAGGCCCAAATGCAGGTCATTGTTGATGACATGATGGAGTATATAATTGACACTGTTCAAGCTGACGATTATTGCGTAGTGTTTTCTGATTCCACTAACTTTAGATATGAATTGTTTTCCGACTATAAAGCCAACCGGAAAAACAAAAGAAAGCCTTTAGGTTTACCAGCTATTACAGATTGGATGTTTGAAAACTATAACGGCAAGCGTTGGAAGAACCTTGAAGCGGACGACGTGATCGGAATGCTTTGCTCTAAGCAAAACAACATGGTTGCTGTAAGTGGTGATAAAGACTTCGGTACCCTGCCGTGTGAATGGTTTAACTTTTTAAAAGCAGAGACTAGCCACACTACAGAAGAAGAAGCCAACTACAATCACTTGTCTCAAACTTTATCTGGAGACAGCGTTGATGGTTTTTCAGGAGCTTCAGGAGTTGGGCCTGTTACAGCTCATAAAATCTTAGATAAAAAAGGAGCGACATGGGAGACGGTTGTTGAAACCTACGAGTCAAAAGGGCAAACCGAGGAGGACGCTCTACTTAACGCGCGACTATCATACATCTTACGAGACAAAAAAGAATACAACGAAAAGAAAGGACAAGTTAAATTATGGACGCCAAAATAATAGAAAGAAAGCCACTACCGGACAGCGGAGCCAGGACTGAGTTTGAAACAGGGAGTGTTAGAGACGCTTGCGAAGGAAAAGGGCTTCCGTCTCTTATTCCCACTAGCAGTCTTATCAGCTGTAGCAAAAGATTTGAAGACGGAGCAACCAAGTACGGCAGAGATAACTGGAAAAAAGGACAACCACTTTCACGTTATATAGATAGCATTTACAGACATCTCTGGGCTTACATGGACGGGTGCGAAAAAGAGGACCACCTTGGGGCTGTTATTTGGAATAGCATGTGTTTACAGCAGACGAACGAATGGATAAACGAAGGTAAACTACCCCCTGAATTAAGGGATATTTAATTTGTTCGACTATATGAAGAATTAAACACAGACAAAATGGCTAGGGATAAAAGACAAAAATTAAGTATTAAGCAACCGCCTAAGAAATTTGACGGAGACAGCGCTGGATATGATTATGATGGAGCCAAGAAAGCAGGATTAAAAAGAGATCCAAAGACAGGTAGGTGGCCTTCAAGAGATCCAAAAACAGGTTTATTATTTAAAGGTAGTGGACATCGTACATGGCCTAAAACTGTCGCAGGAGAAAAGAAAGCAGGATACTATATATACAAAAGTAAAGGTAGGTATTACTCAAAAAAGAAACCAACTACACGCCCTTTAAGATCTTCTTTACTCATCAAGAAGAAATAAAACATGGACAATAACGGACCCTTTCCAATTGTGTCGAGTGAGTTAGTAAAAAGACTCGATGAGATATTTCCCCCAAAAGAATTTAGCCCAAAGGATGATCTAAGAAATATGGATTACTATTTCGGACAACGAAACATTGTAAATTATTTACGCGCTAAAAACGCAGAACAACAAGAAAACATTTTAAAAACAGACTAACTAAACGACATGTGCCTATCCAGACCTAAGATGCCATCGCCAGCTATGATTAACCAACCAGCTCCAATGGCGCCTCCACCTCCGACTCCTCTAGCAGAAGAAGTTAAAAGTAAAAAGAAAAAAGGAACAAGCGCAAAAAGATCCGGCACATCTTCACTAACAATTAGAAGACCTTCAGTAAACCTTCCGACCGGGGGAAGCGGAACAAACATAAACTATTAAAAATTAAAAGAGATATATTATCATTATGGCATCTTACATAACTAACATTAACTTGAACAGAAGCACTCACGGCACCTCTTCGTTAGACGCTGACGGAAACGGAACGCTTACTTCTACAAGTAACCCTTTAATCAACAAAACAAAAGGAGGTGAATATACCTTCCTTGCAAGCGGAACTTTCGGTTCAGGACGCACATTAACGCTTCAACACAAAGTAGGCGGCTCATACGTAACTATAGGCTCTGACACTGTGCTTACAGCTCCAGGCGGTTGCATCTTTACATCAACGCAGAGCGACATTCAGCTTGTTGTTTCTGGCGGCTCTGGAGATGGAAACGATAATCTTTATGTTGTAATTTCACCTGTTTCTTAATTAAAGAGTACTAATAATTTATGGCTTCAACAAGACAACTGACTAGGTCGCTGACTCGCTCACTTACGAGAAGGTTGACAGGCGAAGAACTTAATCGGTTATTCTTGGAGAAGTTTTCGGCAAGCCCACCAGTAGCAGCCTTTTCTCTTAGGAAGCTTGGTAATGTTTCTCCGTACGCAGCAAGAATTAGAAGAAGCTACGACAACACCGAGGCACAGGTGATGTTTGATGCTAGTGATAGAGTGAGTGAGTCATCGGTCGTTCGGAATACAGCGCATAATTTAATGCCTGTGAGTGAGCAGTTTTCACTTGCTGATTGGGTTAAGTACAACGCTACTGCGTCAGCTTCAACGATCACTGATCCGTTTGGAGGGACTAACGCTTACAAATTTGCTGAAGCTTCTACGGCATCAAATTCCAAACTGATGTTGGATGCTATGGCTGTCGAACTACCGAGCGGCACTACTTGCACTTGGAGCGTTCACGCTAAAAAAGCAGAGCTTGATATTTTACAGTTAATTGTAGCCGATGGAGCCACGTTCGTTGGAGGTGACAATCATGCTAATTTCAATCTATCGACTGGGCAAGTAACAGCAACAGGAGGCGGAGCATCAGCTAGTATAGAAGCCCTTAGTAACGACTGGTATCGATGTTCGATGACGGTTACCACCAATTCGACTGGAACCACTAGCCCTAGAATCGGAATCCAAAACAGTCCAACGGCAGCAAGAGATGGGGCATATACAGGAAATGGAACGGACGGAATTTATATATTTGGGGCACAAGTTGAGCAAGCCTCTAGCCCTTCCGAATACATCAGCACCCCAGTGGTGAGTAACGATGGACTAACATTCGTAGAATCCGACTTGGACAGCTTCGTTGGCGGAGAAAATTTGAGGAAGTATTCAAATGAATTTAATGCTGCTTCTTGGGGGATAACTAACTTCAACGCAGCAGTAAACAACAACCTAGCGAATCCAATTAATGGTACTGTTGATTCTATAAAGTTGGTTGCCTATGATACAGGAGGCGCAGCAAAACATGAATTTTATACTAGATATCCTGCAACGTCTGGAGTGCAGTACGCACATAGTATCTACATTAAACCATTTGGCACTGTGACTCACGTTATAGGCAGTGATTCAGGTAGTTCAAGTAGGGCTGCTGCTTTTGATTTAGTTAATGGTACTGTTGTTTCAAATGGTTTAAGTAATCAAGGAGCATCTATTGAAGCGGTAGGCTCCGATGGTTGGATGCGAGTAACATTTGTTTTCACTGCAACTGCAACTGTTTCCGATAGATACATTTATTGGGCAGTGGGTGACTCGGCTAGTTTGGTAAACGGAAATGCTCGAACCGACAACTATGATGCAGACGGAACAGGGCAAGGCGTGTACGCTTGGGGAGCGCAAGTGAACCTCGGTACAACTGCAAAAGCTCATTCTAAAACCGAAGCCACTATTAGAGACGGAAACGCTGCAATATCCGTGCTATACAACCAGACAGGAGGGCAAGATGCTATTCAGTCTACTACTGGTCATCAGCCGTTATTGTATAATGCAGGGTTGCTTGTAAAATCTGGAACTAGTCCTTCTATTGATTTTGAGGGTACACATACGATACACATTGATACTCTTGCAGGACAGAGCAGGTTAGACATCTATGCAATTCAAGATACAAGTGATGCTACTTATATCTATCCTTCGGCTTCTAATTCGGGATCGCAGTACGGAATCTATGCTAATGATGGTGCTAGTTCTTCGGCAGGAAGTTATTTAGGATCAGCTAGTTTTGGTACTCCTAATGTTTACAAAAACGGATCAGCTTTCAATCCCTCAACATTAAACGATGTCCATGATGGCTTAACAGGTCAAGCCAATCTTGTAACGATGGAAGGTGCAAGTACGAGTTTATGGACAACTTTCACTGTAGGACACTACTTCAACAACAGTGCGCCAAGCTTCAACTTCACAGGAAAAATCTCTGAGCTAATAGTTTTCACATCTAATGAAAGCAGTAATCGAAATACCATTGAACAAGACATAAATGACTTCCATAACATTTACTAAAGAAGAATTATTATGACTGATCCATTTTACATTATTTACGACAACGAAGACCAAGCACATATTCGCAGTGAACAGGCAGGAGCTATGCGTGGACTTAGTTGGTCACAGACTGGTACTGCTGGTACTGGAAGTAGGTATTGGTTTTCTACTGTTATTGAACACAAAGAAGAGAATCCTAGAGTGGCACTCATTCTACCAACAACAACGGAAACAGAAACAGACCCAGAAACATTTGAAGTAATCTCTTCAACAGTTGTGGCAGTTGATAAAGACATCCTTACTGATGAAGACGAGGTTGTAGAGAATCTTCCGAGTGACTGGGTGTATCCTCCCGAA
>CETY01048021.1_pt1 | contig 14623 bp, 12 predicted proteins | sample 361551 | NCBI WGS metagenome assembly CETY01 (sample SAMEA2623135, study PRJEB7988) | marine metagenome | biome: marine biome (ENVO:00000447); feature: deep chlorophyll maximum layer (ENVO:xxxxxxxx); material: "saline water (ENVO:00002010), including plankton (ENVO:xxxxxxxx)" | depth 45 m | reverse complement strand
TGACAAATAAAGCAGTTAAAACTGTAAGCTTTGAAGTTATTATTGGTTCGTTTAGTGATGAGTCTAATGCCAAAAAGTTAATTAAAAATCTAAGTAAAAAATCATTTAAAGCGCGCCAATTAGCTTTTGTCAAAAAGCTTTTTAGAGTTTCTGCAGGGAAATTTTCAAATAAAGAAAATGCTATTGAATATCAAAATACAATAAAGAAAAAGTTTAAAATCTCTTCATGGATATTAATTAATTAATGTCTACTGAAGAATATAAAAAAGCATATATTTTCTTATCTAATAAATGCTCTAAGAAAGAAATTTCATCAAGAGAAGCACTCAAAGCTTGTTCAAAATTTAAGTTAAAAATTGTTGATAAAAATAATTTGATTAATGAACTAAAAAAGCAAAATTTCATCAATCATGAAAGATTTTCTAACGCTTTTGTTCATGACAGATTTAATTTTTACAGATGGGGAAAAAATAAAATTATTCATCATCTAAAACAGAAGGGAATAGAAGAATTTTATATTGAAAAAGCAATAGAATCCATAAGCGATAAACTTTACTATAAAGTACTTTCAGAAGAAGCTATTAAAAAGCATCAATCAATGAAAACTCCAGTAGATTTCCACTCTAAACAAAAATTAATGAAATTTCTATACCAAAAAGGGTTTGAATCGGAGCTGGTATTCAACGAAGTTGAAAAATTATTTCCTTAAAATTTAAGAGAGTATTGCCAAAGAATAGTTCTTGGAGGAAGCACATTTCCGGGTCTATTAGTATATTCTCTATTTAATAAATTATTTACAAGTAAAGATACTTTAGAATTGCTATTGATATTAAAGGAAAATCTTGCATCGAAAATAATATCACCATTCAATCTAGAATTTCGATAATTTCCATAATCGGGAAGTATCTCATTTCCTAAAATAGGGGTGATAAAAACATCATCAACATTTTCCATTACACTTGTAAATCTGTTACTTAGGCCAAAAGCAATTTTTTTATAATCCAATTGAAAGTCAATTTTAACCATGTGTTTATTTCTATATTTAAGTATGGTAGCATCAGGTGTTTCCAAATTAGGATTGCTAAATGTTAATAGATAAGTTGAATCAGCATTAATTGGAGTAGGGTTTATATAAGTATAACCAGCTAAAGTTGAAAATGATAAGTTTTCAGTAAAGTTTCCTTGTCCAACAATACTGAATTCAAAACCAGGAATATTGGCATTTTGGATGTTCGTACTTCTAGCCCCAATATAATTGGGCAGTTTAGTTAAATCACCTTGAATTTCAGCTAGTATTTGTGCGATCTCAATATCTTCTCCATTAGAATTATAAAATCCAAACATAAATTCCATCATATCTGTATACTGAGTAATAAATGCAGATAAATCAAAATAACCTTTAAAATTATTTATTTGGAATCCCTGCTTAATACCAATTTCACTACTCCAACCATATTCTGGTTTGATATTTTGATTTGGAAAAACGTTCAGGCCTCCAACAAAAGTAGATATATATTTTTCAGCAATTGAAGGAAATCTATAGCCTTGTCCATAGGAAGCCCTTAAAAAAGTATATTCCCAAGGATTATAAGTCCCTCCTAATCTAAAAACAGGCTGAAAAGGTATATTTAAATCTTTTTGAAAAAGTTTACCATTTGATTGAACATCATCAATTTTAAAATATTCCATTCTCATCCCTGCAGATAGGGTTATTTTATTCCAGTTTTTATCTCCTTGAATATAAGCTGCTAAATTGCTAGAATTATGGTTTCCATATAGTTCAGAGATTACATTTGTATAAGAGCTCATTATACCACTAGTTATCGTTGCCCTATTTTTAAACTTTTTTTGAAATTGATATTCTCCAAATAGGTAATCTGATAAAGAGCCTTGATTAGTATTATTAATATTATTAGTTTTAAAAAATCTTGTTTTTAAGTGATGTTCCATACCATTTTCCCCAATATATGATATGTAAGGATCTATCATTATTCTTATAGTAGAAGCTTCACTCATAGTAGAATCTAAGGCATGAAGTACACTGTCTGCTCCTGCCCAAAGAAAAAATACTGTGCTTTTATTAAAGTTGGTATTGACATTCAGTCCATAAGATAAGCCCTTAATATTTTTTGAAAAATGTTTCCACCCACCATTAAGTCTTGCCCTTTGATCATCTGAGCCATATCGATAACCTTGGTCTTTCATAAATGAACCGCCTAATACTAGTTCATTATGTTCATTAATCTTATTGAGGTGTGTAAAATTTCCTTGTACGTATCCTCTTGGTTGATCCCACCAGGTTTGATTATCTCTTTGATCTAAAATTGAATCTCCTTCAATTAAAGAAGTACCTTTTCTAGCACTATAACCAGACATATAGAACCCGTTAGATATATTTATTTTGGTAATAGGCTTATCTTTTGGGTATTGTGTTCTGATATTGATGACACCATTCAGTGCAGATGATCCATATAAAACTGATGAAGCACCTTTTAATATTTCTATCTGTGAAATATTTTCTAAGGGAATTGCTCCCCATTTAATATCGTTAGCATCTCCAGCTAACATAGGCATCCCATCTACCATTACAAGAACTCTACTTCCCGCGCCATAACTCCATCCACTACCTCCTCTTATACTTGCTTGATTTTCATTGATTTGAACTCCTGGCACTTGTTCTATAATGGCCTCAGCATCTCTAGTAGCTTTATTTTCGATAAGTGTAGGTTTAATTACGGCAATTGATACAGGAACATTGCCTAATTTCTCCTCATATTTATTAGCCGAAATAACCATTTCGTCTAGCTGATTAATATCATTATACAGTTCAATATCTAGATCAAGAGTCTGGTCTTCTTTTAAAAAAACTTCCTTAATAATTTTTTGATAACCAATATATTTAAAGGTGATTTTTTGTTTTCCAATAGGAAGTATTAAACTATAATAGCCATTTAAATCTGTAATAGTTCCAACATTATCCTCGTTATAAATATTTACCCCAACTAAAAAATCTCCATCTTCCCTATCTAATACTTTGCCTTTTATAGTCCCTTGCTGCCCTATATAGAAAAGTGGTGATAAAGAGATGCTTAATAAATAAATATATTTTTTAAAAAATAATTGCATTTCAAAAGATGATCATATTTCTTATAAGGTACTTATTTTTGTCGATTTGGGGTGCTGTAATCATAACTAATCTTTTTAAGAACGTCTTTAACTTTTAAACCGTTTTTATAAATCAAGTGAGAAATTAATTTCCCTCTTTTACTATAAAGTTTAACTTCTCCGTCTTTCTTATTATTCTTATAATTGGTTTCACTAATGATATTACCCTTTCTGCCAAAGTTTTTATAGATTCCATCTAATAATCCATTTTTATAATTAACTTCTCTATTGGTAATTACCCCTCCAGGATAATAGTAGATTGAAGTACCATTAAGTTTTCCATCCACATAGTTTTCTTCACTTTTTAAACTTTCGTCATACTCGCTATACTTTATCCATTTACCATCCGCAACAGATTTCTTAACAAGCCTATTTTCATTAGGAACTAGTTTACTTTTATTTACAATAATTTTATAACTCCTTCTTTCAATAATCTTCCCTTTTTCAGACCAATATATCCATGAATTGACTTTATAATCATTGTCATATTCACCAGAGTATTTCACTTGACCATTTTTGTAATAACCCTCCCATTTTTGATTCATCCTCCCAGCGTTAAAAAATCCAATGTCTTTTAATTGTCCATTTTCATACCACGATTTCCAAAGTCCATTTTCTTTGTCCATTTTGTATTCCCCAGCCATTGCCGTATCTCCATTTTCAAATTTTGTAATCCAATATCCATTTTTTAAATCAAATTTGTATTTCCCTTTTTTCCAAAGGTTTGAATTATTATAAAAAAACTCCCAATTACCATCCTTCTGGCCATTTACAAAATGTCCTTTATAATATTCAATACCCTTAGGATAATAAAAAGTCCAAAAACCATGCTGATGGTCGTCTTTAAATTGGCCTTCCATGTCTAAAGAACCGTTACGAAAACTATAAGTCCAAAGTCCATTTTTTAAATCATACTTATAGTTTCCTTTCATACTGATTTTACCATTTTGATAATACTCCTTAAATCTTCCAGTCTTTTTACCATCTTTATATTCAACTATTTGATAAACACTATCAATGGTTATGAATAACTCTTCCCATTTACCAGACTTGCTTCCGTTAACATAACTTCCAGATTTTCTAATTTCGCCATTAGGCTTAAAAAATTTATAGGATCCATTTTCAATTCCATTTTTATATTCAACAGTAGACTTTATTTTTTTGGAAGGGTAGAAAGACTTTTTCAATCCTTCCCCATTTATTATCAGAGGATCACCATTAATATCATAAAATTCATCAATATATTCTGTAGAATCCCCTACTTTAAAATGGGTTTTTTCCATCATTTTATGATCTTCATAAAAATATTCCCAATTACCATTTTTTCTAGAAATCATTTTTTCATTTTTATCAATCCAATAGTCAAGATTTAAGGTGTCTTTAAATGAAATAGATGGATATATTTCATAACTTCCTCTCTCTGCTAAACTACCATTAAGATAGTAAGCTTCAAAAATAGAGTCTAATTTCCCAACAGTGTAGAAAGCTTTAATATTTAAATTTCCGTTGAGGTAATAAGATTTAAATTCCCCATTTAATGCTCCCTTATAATAGTTACGTAATTCCTGAATATTTCCATTTTTGTAGTAATGCTTCCATTGACCAGCTTTAGCTCCAATTTTAGAGTAGCCATTGGTCTGATAGACCCCTTCACTCCTTACTTGGTTTTTTTCTTTATTCCAATAGGTAGTAATTTTTTCATTTTTTAGCAGTCCACTATTTTGAGCTAAAAATGAATGGTTAGCAAAAAGGTGAATTAATAAGTAATAAAGAATAAATCGATTCATTTTTTTAATTATGTGATATATATATAAATTCAATCCATCCGGATTGTTTCTGAGTTTTCGAAAAATCTTGATTAAATCTCCATCTATTCGCGTAGTTCAGTGCATTTTCAATTAAGCACTCGTTTTCTGTGTTAGTTAACGAGTTATCAACTTTACAATCGGTAACTAACCCTTTAGAGTTTACTTTAATATTCAATCTAACCAGTCCAGTTGCGTTACATAAATAGGAAGGTATTTTTTGGAAGGTCATACTTCTTCCTTTGCAAAAATAGTTGGCAGTTGCGCTAGATGTTTTCGCTAAAGATTTAAATTCTTTAGGGTTCTCAATATTACTTTTTGAACTTACTTCTTGATTTTTTTTTAAAATTGGATTATCTGAACTTAAATCTTTAAATTGGTTTTTCTCATAATTTTTAACATCCTTAATAATTTTCTCAGCTAGATCTTTTTTTTGAGATGCAGATATTTCCTCATTCTGGTCGAAGTTTGAAGCAGCATTGGTTTCTTTTACTTTCTCAAAATATTCTTCTTTCTCTTCAATAGGTTTTTCTAAAGGGCTTTTAGATTCTCTAAAGTCAAGTGTTGCAAGAACCTTTTCTTTAGGCTGAATTACATAAAAAGAAATATTTTGAATATTAAGCCAAACAAATATTAGAACATGAATGATTAGTGCCCCGATAATAGCATTTTGGTGTTTTTCTATAAGAACCAAAAATTTCATAGTATTTTAAAAATATACTTTAATATACTGTACGAAAAAAAATATAAAACGTTTCTTATTTTATATTTTTGTACTCTTGATTAAGAAGCTCAATGATTTCATTGGTTATATCATGACTAGGATTTGCATATAGCATAGCTCCCCCAACTCTATAACTCATTACATAATCGTATCCTAAACGCTGCCCAATATCTTGCATAAATTCATTGGTTTTCATTATGTAACCTTCTGTCAATCTTAATTCTTCTTTAGAAACTTGAGCAGACAGCTGCTGTTCAACTTGCATAATTTCCTGTTCTAAAAGTCTGATTTTTTGCGCTTTTTCCATTTTTTCTCTGTCTCCCATTATTGGAGAAGCTTTTTCAAATTCTTTAACCAAACTTTCATAAGCAAAATATTTACTTTTTATTTGGTTTTCTGCCTCAGATCTTTTGTTGGTTAAATCTTTTTGAATTTTTTTTGCATACTCATAATACTTAGAAACAGTATCACTATTTACGTAGGCAATGTTTACAACATTTCCGCTATCTCTATTGACAATTAAATTACTTTGAATTATTTCTTTATTTTCAGATTTCTCCATTTTTGAGTCATTAGTGAAGAATTGCATAAAAAGTAAAAACCCTACAGCAGAAAATAATGACACATATAGAATTTGGTGAGTTGAGTTTTTCATAAAGTTGTATTTAATTTAAAATTAAGAATCTATATGTTTGAAACAAAGTTTTCTACTGTTTCGATAAACTCAAATGGAATAGAGACCATTTCATCATAATCTTTTCCAAGCTCATAATTTCCATCCTCTCCATTTTTATATACCCATCGAATTCTCACTTTGAAATTTTCTTTATGAAGCGCTTCAAGCTGATAAATAATATTGAGTAAATATTTTGAAGAAGAAATATTTATGCCACCTAAATTTATGGTTAGAGTAGTAGTTTCTTTAGGGTTATTTGAATAGTTGTTTATCCAATCTGTTATTTCAGTAAAAAATTCATCAGGGGATTCCAATTCACAGTTGCCATCGATTAAAAGGACACCTTTTTCAGAGTTTAAAGAGACTATTGGAGTTTCTTTAGTAGATTCTTTATAATACAAAATTTAACTCAATTATAAATTCGGAGCTAATATCTAAAGATTTTTTATTCTACGATAAAATTTTCTTTATTTTTTTTTGATTGGGCTGAAAATCTTTAAAATAAAAAGGGTTAAAGTAAGAGATGTTTTCAAATTTTTCTTTTAAATATTTTTGATAGGTAAAGTTAACCATCCCTATTGAAGAATTTAGCGGACTGTCATCAATCCTAATTAGTTGACTTTTGAACTTTTCTTTAAATTTTGTAGCTCCCTCACCCAAAAAAACGATCTCATTATATTTCATATTTGTATTTATAAAAACTTCATCAATTTCTGGGCAATGTATGTCACTAATTTTAGTTTTATGAATATTATAACCAGCAGTGTAAACGTCATTCCTTCTAGCATCTATCATAGGAAAAAAAATAGCTTTTTCATTTGTTGAAATCATATTATACTTTTGAATCATTATCTCAATAGCATTCATGCTAATTAGAGGAATGTTAAGTGCAAATGACAGACCTTTTGCAGCTGAAACCCCTATTCTAAGACCTGTAAAAGACCCTGGGCCAGAACTTACAGCAACAGCATTTAATTTTTCAATACTTATTTTAGAATATATAAAAAGTTCTTGAATGAGTAGGTGAAGTTTCTCCCCATGAATATATTTTTCACTTGAAATTTCTCTGTTTTCAATAACTTTTCCTTTGTCAGATAAGTTTACGGAACAAGTTTTGGTGGAAGTTTCAATATTTAGGATTAAACCCACTTTAAAAATCTATGGTTTTCTTTTTCAATTCAAAATTTTGCCCTAGATAAACCTTTCTTACCTGATCATCCATCGAAAGCTCTTCAGCTGTTCCGTCTTTAAGAATTTCACCTTCGAAAAGTAAATAAGCTCTATCTACAATTGATAGTGTTTCTTGAACATTATGATCAGTTATCAAAATACCAATATTCTTTTTTTTCAGTTGGAGCACTATTCTTTGAATATCTTCAACTGCTATGGGATCTACACCAGCAAAAGGTTCATCTAGTAAGATAAAATCTGGGTTATTAGCAAGACACCTTGCAATTTCAGTTCTTCTTTTTTCTCCTCCAGAAAGGTTTCTCCCTAAATTTTTTCTAACATGATTTAATCCAAATTCATTAATTAAATCTTCAAGTTTATTTTTTTGTTCTTCTTTGGAAAACTTAGACATCTCCAAGATAGCTTTGATATTATCTTCTACGGAAAGTTTCCTAAAAACAGATACTTCTTGAGGTAAATAACCAATTCCCATTTTTGAACGTTTATACATTGGAAGAGCAGTTATCTTTTGATTATTATGAAAAACATCTCCTGCATCAGGACTAATAAGTCCAACAATCATATCAAAAGTAGTAGTTTTCCCTGCGCCATTCGGACCTAAAAGCCCAACTATCTCTCCTTTTTTAAGACTTACTGAAACTCCTTTCACTACCTCAATTCCTCTATAGGATTTACTAATATCTAAGGTCTTAATTTCCATTAATTTTTTTTCAAATTTTCCTCTGATTTTAGTTCTTTTAATCTTTTCTTCTCTACTCTTTTAACGATAATAATACCAAATTCGTATAAAGTATATATTGGAAAAGAGACCAAAAGTTGACTTACTACATCAGGAGGAGTAATCAATGCAGATAAAATCAGGATTGCTACCAGTGAGTGCTTTCTATACTTTTTAAGAATATCGGCACCTAAAATCCCAATTTTTGCTAATATAAACATGACAATAGGTAGTTCAAAAAACAAACCTGATAGAAAAGTTGAAGTAGTTATCATTGACATATAGGAACTAATGGTAAAATTATTTTGTATTTGATCAGTTAGTTTATAACCTCCAAAAAATTGAACACAAAGAGGACTAATAAGAAAGTAACCAAATAAAATTCCCACAAAAAAAAGAATACTTGCATTTAAAACAATCCATTTTGTCGCTTTAAGTTCCCCTTGTTTTAGGCCAGGTTTTACAAATGACCATATTTGATAAAAGGTGAATGGAAACGATACAATTAACCCTCCGATTAAAGCAAAGTACATATTGGTAGAAAATTGTTTAGTCATTTCAATAGATTGAATTTGAATAGGAATTTCATTGGCACACAAAGCATCACTTATATTCAATTTTTGAGATAATAGACAGAAAAATTTATAGGTAGGAAATGAAGTCGATGACATATTTATATAAAAATGCTGCACTATAGGGTCGGTGAAGTAAAATAATACAACAGCAGCAATCAATATTAAGACGCTTGATCTAACCAGCCTCCATCTCAGCTCTTCTAAATGTCCTAAAAAAGATAAATCTTTTTCTTCGGGTTCACTTTTCATAAATGCAAATCTAATAGATATTGTCTTTAAAATAATTTTTATCTACATCAACTAAACCCTTAAGTTTGTATATGTTTCAAAAAATTAGGTTTTATATAAACTTTTGGTTTGAAGGCGTCTCTAAGTACAATGTTCATTCTCCAATGATTCATGAATTTATTGAAAATGTGCTTGACAACCATATAAAATACTATGCTTTTTTAGGAATTGAACACTATAGGCAGATACTTTTAAAAGATTCAACTTTATTGACTTTAAAAGATCTTGGGCAGGGTTCAAAATCTATAAAATCAAAAACTATCACTTTAAAAAAATTGACAAAAAAAGTACAATCCTCTCCAAAAAAAGCACAATTACTTTTTAAATTGGTAAATTATTTCCAATGTTCAAACATCTTAGAGATAGGGACTTCATTAGGGATTACTACTGCCTATTTGTCTAATGCTAATAAAAAAGCTTCAATTACTACTATTGAAGGTGATCCTAATATTTGTAAACTTGCTCAAATAAATTTTAGAAAATTAGGACTAAAAAACATTGAAATCATCAACAGTTCTTTTGATGAAATACTTCCACAGCTATTTAAAAATAAATTCGATCTAATTTTTTTTGATGGTAATCACTCTAAAGAAGCTACTTTAAAATATTTTAATTGGGCTTTAGAAAATTTGCATGATGAGATTATTTTTGTTTTTGATGACATCTATTGGTCTAGTGGGATGAAATCAGCTTGGGATGAAATCAGTAAATCTTCAAATGTTAAGCTTACTTTAGACCTATTCTCATTAGGAATTGCATTTTTTAAAAATAATAGAGAAAAAGAACATATAAATTTAATTCATCCATGTAATTTTTATTGATTTATAAAACACATTAAATTGTTTATAATTTGTAATCATTTTTCACTTATAAAAACACTCTTCATTTATTATTGCATTAAATATGATAATGCTTAAAAAAAAATTGCAAAAATTTTTCTTTAATTGCTGTTTAGTAATTTTATTTTCTAATTGTAATAGCCCTAAAACATACGACAATGTTATTGAGGAAAAGCAGCTTGAGAAACAAGAATACAAATCCTATAAAAAAATTCAGGGTTTTAGTTTAGAGAAATTTCAAATTGACAGTAGTAAAGTTAAAAGTGGAGAAAGTTTTAGTGAGATTTTGCAACATTTAAATGTTTCTTATGAGAAAATTCACAAAATTGGAGAAGAATTTAAAAGTATATATGACATTAGAAGAATATATCCTGGAGATAAATATTATATTCTAAGGACAAAAGACAGTTCTTATTTCTCAAAATTAATTTATCAACATTCATTAACAGAAAATGTAGTGATGAGTTTTTTAGACTCTTTAAATGTCGAATTGATTAATAAGCCAATAGAAATAAGAATTCATAAAAAAGCAGGCACAATAAATTCGAGTCTTTGGCAAAGTTTTATTGAAAATAATTTAACACCAGCCTTGGTCTCAAAAGTAGCCAATCTTTATTCTTGGACAATAGATTTTTTTGATATTCAAAAAAACGACAATTATAAAATCATTTATGAAGCTAAATATGTAGATAATAAATTCATTGGAGTTGGAAATATAAAAGCCATTTTATTTAATCATAAGGGAAAAGATTTTTACGCTTTTCGTTATCTGTCCCAATCCAAAAAAGTAGAAAGTTATTATAATGAAGATGGAGAAAGTATGCAAAGAGCGCTACTTTCAGCGCCATTAGAATACGTTAGAATATCATCAAAATTTTCTCACAGTAGGCTTCATCCAATTAAAAAAATTTATCGACCACACTATGGTGTAGATTATGCAGCTCCATCAGGAACTGATGTAGTATCTACAGGCGATGGTAAAGTTATCTTTGCAGCTAGGTCCGGTGGCGCTGGAAACATGATAAAGATAAAACATGCTTTTGGTAATATAGAAACAAAATATTTACACTTACTTAAATTTGAAAAAGGTATTAAAGTTGGAAAATTTGTTGAGCAAGGTCAAAAAATAGGTGAAGTAGGAAGTACTGGGCTGAGTACGGGGCCTCACTTAGACTATAGGGTATATATCAATGGAAAACCTCAGAACCCCTTAAAGTTAAATGTTCCTAGTAAAGACCCTATTCCTAAAAGTTTAAAATCCAAATACCAATTAGATATTACTGATATAAAAAAATCTCTCGATAGTATTAATCAAGTACTTGAAATTAAATCATTGGTCCAAAATGCTTCTCAGAGCGATTAAAAAAATATTTTTAACTCTCTTCATCATCACTTTGTTGATTGTTGGATTTTTATTTTCAATATCAAGACTATACGAAAAAGAAATAAATAAATTAGCTTTAGAACAACTTAATAAGCAATTAGTTCAACCAATAGCTGTCGATAACATTGAGTTGAGTGCTTTTAGCCATTTCCCTTCCATTTCTCTTGAATTTTCTAATCTTAGGATTCAAGATCCTTTCTTCCCAAATGATACATTGATTTTTGCCAAAAAAGCATATTTAAATTTTGACACTTATGATTTGTTAAATAAAAAATATATTGTTAGAAAGCTTATTTTAAGTAAAGGGTTTTCTAAAATTTTAATCAACAATAAAGGTCTTGAAAATTACATGATTTTGAAAAAAAATGAAGATGAAAAAAAATCAAAGTTTGAGTTCTTATTGGATCAAGTTGTCATTGAAAATTTCTCAATAAATTATCAAAATAAAGTGCTGAAACAAGATTATGATTTCTCTATAAAAAAATCCAAATTTAAAGGAGCATTCTCTGATCAAGATTATGATTTAAATATTATAGCTTCTATGAATATTAATCATTTCAAGTTGGAAAGTATTAATTATATAAAATCCAAGTCATCAGAATTAGAAATGAATTTACATGTTAATAATGATCCATTTTCTTTAACCATTAAAAATGGGAAACTCAAGCTTGGGGAAATGAATTTCTTAGTTGAAGGAAATTATCAAAGCTCTAATAAAGATATTATTGATTTGACTTTAAAAGGAAATCAAATTCAAATTTCAGAAATATTTAGTGTATTACCTGTTGATTATTCTCGCTTTTTAGAAAATTATTCTTCTAAAGGAATTTTAAATTTTGATGGAAGTCTTGTTGGCGAATTAAACACTTCCAAATCTCTTGATTTTTCTGTATTATTTAACGCTAAAAATGCCATCATAAAAGATATTGCTAATAATCTAGAGTTAGATGGAATTAATTTAAATGGCCAATTTAATAACCGCCAACAAGAATTAATAATCAATCAATTCTCCGCTCTTTTAGAAGGTAAAAAAATTGGTGGATCTGTGGTTGTGTCTAACTTTTCTAGTCCCAAATATACTTTGAATTTAGTGGGGGATGTAGATATGAGTAAAGTTCCTGTTTTTTTAAATTTTCAAGATTTAACTTTTCAAGGTGAAAGTCATTTTGAAGTATTTTCAAAATTAATAACTCAAGAAGATAATGTAACGTTTGAAAAATTATCTGGGAAAGTAAATTCTGAGCTATTAACAATTGATTATCCATCAAAAGATATCCATTTAGATATTTATGACTTTGATTTAGACTTTCCTAATGAAAATATCAATCTAAAATTTGAGAAATCTGCTTATAATCAAGATACCTTTTCTTTAAACCTGAAGTGGAAAAACTGGGACAAATTTTTATTTTCAAAATCTAAAAAAATTGATTTATACTTTGATGCTGAGTTTGATAATTTTCGTTTGGACCAATTGTTAGAGACTTTTTCTTCGGAAAACTCGAGCGATAGTAGTTATGAATATAATTTCTCTGGAAATATAAAAGCAGATAATTTATTGTATGATAATTTAAAGTTTAGAAATGTTTTAGCTAAAAAAATTACTATTAATAATATTCTCAAAATAAAGAGTTTAAAAATGAAAGCATTTGATGGCGACATACAATTAATGCTGCTCAATCCCAACCTAAATAGTAAGTCTCAAAAATGGGTTATTGAAAGTAAAATTGACAATTTAAATATTCAAAAAGTGATGATGGCTTTTAAAGATTTTGACCAAGATCTTCTTAAAAGTGAAAACATTAATGGCGAAATAACAAGTGAGTTTAGCGCAAATATCCTTTTAGATTCTTTAAATAATTTTGATGTTGAGTCTTCAACAATTGAGTCTAAAAACATCTGGAAAAATATTACTCTTTTAGACTATCCTTTTCTTGATGAAATATTAAAATATTTTCAAAAAAGTATTATTACAAGAAACATCATTGATATTGATTATTACAACAATAAAATTAATGAAGTCTCCTTTGAAAATTTTAATACTGACATAAGTTTATCAGACGAAAAAGTGAATTTTTCAAAAACTAAATTAAAAAACAATCTTCTGAATTTTACCTTTTATGGATCATATAATGTAAATACCATGGTGGATTATCATTTGAATTTTAATTGGTCTGATCTGGTTAAAAAAAATAAATCAACTTCACAAATTGTCCAAGAAAACAAGACTGTAGGAAAACAATTATTTTTAAAAATTACAGGTCCATCGAGTGACTTAGAATATAGTTTTGACAAGGAAGAAATTAAAAATGAGAGAAAAGAAAAAATTAAGACAGAGAAAGAAATAATTAAAAGTATCATTAAAGGAGAACCAGTTCCAGAAGAGAAAAAAGATCCAGAAATTTTTGAATTTGAATGGGAGGAAGAAGTAGATACCACTAAGGCAGTTGAGAAAGTAATAAAGCCGAAGAAAAAGTCGAAGAAAAAAGATTCTTCTAAGATTAATAAATTTTTAAAGAAACTTGGAGTGGAAGAGGAGGTTAAAGAAAAACCTAAGTTTGAAATTGATCAATAAACAATAACTCCATTATTTTTTAAAATAATTTCAGATGATTTTTTTCTTGAAAATAATTTCATACAGCTACTATTTTTTTTAATAATTCCTTGCCAGTTTTCCCCAGGACTGAAAATTTTTCCATTATCCACTATTAGTGCACTATTTTTTTCCATAATTATTACTCCATTATTTGGAATAATCAATTCTTTTTTAATGGTTAACGATTGATTTTTTTTAATAACAATAGTTCCACTTGCTATGATATTTTTCTCCCAAATCGTACTCTCTTTAACCGAAATAACTAATTGATTAGATAATGAATTATGTAGAGTTTTATAAATTTCTTCATTGTTTGCGTAACGATAGTGAATATATGCGATTTGATATGGAGATAAATAGTTCCTACATAAATTATATCCCATTATATTATTACTTACTTTACTGTTATCACATGCAATCCAGCCAAACTTATCACTGCTTGGTAAATCTGAAAATTGAGGATTATTGGTATGTCTTAGTCCTAGGCAATGCCCCAATTCATGAGCAGTTAGCTGAGCAGAAGCATATTCACCATTAGTTAATATTTTGGAAATATTTAAGAAGTATGGAGATGGGCCACATCCAAATGTTGGTACAGAAAGGGAAGAACCAGTATAAAAAACATGTAAATAGTCTTTATTTTCCTCAGTTAAATTTATCCAGTT
>CETY01158645.1_pt1 | contig 14636 bp, 19 predicted proteins | sample 361551 | NCBI WGS metagenome assembly CETY01 (sample SAMEA2623135, study PRJEB7988) | marine metagenome | biome: marine biome (ENVO:00000447); feature: deep chlorophyll maximum layer (ENVO:xxxxxxxx); material: "saline water (ENVO:00002010), including plankton (ENVO:xxxxxxxx)" | depth 45 m | reverse complement strand
TTTCTATCTTTGAATAAATTGAATGGGATTGTTCGGGACGAAATAGTTCTGGTGGTAATGAATAAAGTGTGTTAACATAGATATTAATATCTAACGTCCTACATGGTGTAATTAATTCTTTAATTTCCAAGTCTAAACTTAGACGGGGGTCTGCTTTAATTAATTTTTTTATTGCATTACATTTAAATAGGTCAATTTGCTGTATTTCTTTTAATTGTTTCTCTAATTGTTGTATTTCTTTACTTGTTTCAATTTGTTCTTTTTGTAATAGTACTAGTTTTTGTTTATCTCCACTTTCTTTTAGATATTCAATAACTTTTTTATTTCTTTCGTATTCTTTTTCTAATTCTTCTATTTTTTTAGAAATAATATCTGTACCTTCGGGATGGATTATCATTTTTAATATTTTTTTTTCTACTTCCCAGGGTATTTCTATATCTATATCTTTCCAACTACTATCCCTATAAGGTACACCTAATTGCGCATCTATATATCTATCAGTTAATCTCCTACTAATATTCCCTCTTAAACGTGATTGTATATATGTGGCTGCATCATCTTTTTCTGGGGAAATAGTATCATGAGGGGGGGATGTTTCTTTTTTAGGTGGTTCTTCTAAAGCCTCTTCTTTTGGGGGGGTTTCATTATGAGGTATTATATCATCTATTAACTCTGGTGGGCCACTGCGCGCATATTTATTACGACCCTTACTTTTTTTACCTTTTTTGTGGGTTCTATTTATTTTTCCCTTCGGCATTATAATATATTCTATATTTTATATTTAGTATATGATTTAACTATTTGGTAGTTCCTGTTTCCGGAATATTCCAATAATTTTATCTAATCGTGTTATTTCTTCCATATGAAACTTATTGTATGAATAATATTTTCCACATTCCTCTTTTAGTTTTTTTAACTCCACAAGGAGAGTATTTATTTCTTTATCTTTTCCTTCAATTACAGAAATTAAATTTTCTTTTGATAAATGGATATAATGATCATATTGTTTACTTGGCATTAATAATACTATTATTATTAATTAATACTTAAATAAAATATATATAATTAAATTATATAGTGTTATGTCATTTATCGCTGGTCAAAGTGTAATGTATAATTCCAAGTGTTGTACTGTATTTAGAACACCAGGAAAGAGTGTATTTAGGGATGCAACAGGATATTTAATTAAGGAAAATAAAACGCAGGTAGTTCATGATAATGTACAAGAAGGGGAATTAAGTAGTTGTAGTACTATAGATATATGTAATGAATGTTGGGGTGATTTTACTTATACTGGAGATAATCAAGAAGCTTCAAAGTGGATTATTAATTATTTACTAAAACATTTGGGAAATGGTAATCAAATAGAATGGGGGAGTAATAGTGATAACACACAATATTTTTTTAAAGTGAATGATACTACTTTAACAAAGGATAGAACAAGTTGATGTTATAGATTACTGATTTCAATTGCTTTTTTATAATATGCTTCCGGCCAATAATGGAATACATTTTTAACATCAGTAAATGTTCCACAACCAGCATATTCAATTTCATTTAAGAAATATTTACTTGTATCTAAAGTATTTCCTTGACAACATCCTAGATCTATTCTTAAAAAGAGGGGTCTAACAACCTTACCTTTAATCTTTGTTTGTGGGTAATTATCGAGGACCTTTTTTGCTAATTTTTTAATACCGTTTAATGTGGAAGTGCTTATTGTACCGAACTTTTCGGGTGGAGGCCAAGCTTTAATTGCTACATTATATTTGTATTCTCCATTAATCCAGAATGTTTTAACTTCATATTTTTTGGCGAAACCTATGATACTTTCTTGACAAACTAGTCCTGGGAATTTTTTTGTTTTTTTCAGGTATTGGTTTAAGTTTTTTTCAACATCTTTATCATCAAGATTATATTTTGATATTTCTATATTTGCAAAAGCATAATCTGGTTTAACTATAAAATCTTTCCATTTTTTTTTTTTAACTTCTGCGATTATTTTTTTGGGGTCTCTGTTTTTTTTAATTAAAAATGTAGGGGCAATCGGGACACCTTTTTTTTCATAATATTTTAGATAATCACCTTTATTATAGAGGAAGTTTTGTTCAGATAGAGGTGGATAAATATTATTTTTTTTATTTTTCATAATCTCTAGCCATTTTCCATATTGGACTTTTGAACCATTATGCCAAGCATTAAGGAGATTAACACCCACCAAAAAGTTTACGTCATTTTTTTGGAGGGTTTTTTCATTCATATTGGTAATATACTTTACCTCTGCATCGGGGTATTTGTATTCAATCGCAGATACTAATGCTGCTTCATTTAATATCCATCCATCGTCCGTATATTTTTCAGGTACGTTGTCCATCCATTTTCTATAGGGGAATGAAGGGTTTGTTTCTCCTAATCTCCCACCAAGGATTCCAATTTTTACCATATACCCTACCATAGAAAATATTCTAAAAATTTGATAACATTTAACTTTTAGATTCATTATAAATGGATAAATACTAGATAACAATGAATGATTATATGGGAGCAAGTGTAAGGGAAGCCCAGATCATACAAACAGCGAATGATGCGGCAAATGCTGCACGAGATGCGGCAAATTCAGTACATTCTATGGACACAAATATTCAGGGACTTCTTGAGATTGTTGAAGAAATACAAAGGACATATTTACAAACAGAAGGACAAGTAATTAGTCTCAGAAATGATATATCTATATTATCTGAGGAAGTTAATTCGTTAAAAGTATCCGTCGATGATGCAATGGTACCTACTATAGATACGAATTCATTGGAATTAATCATCGCAATAATTGCGGCGCTTACTTTATGTATTATTATCTGTCAGTTCTTAGTCTTTTATGCAAATTATCAAGAGAAGAAAACAATACGGAGGAGGATTCACGCGAATGATTTATTATAGTTTAATGTAAATTATAATAAATAAAGATATAATTAATAAAGATATAAATAGTAAGGGTGTGTATATCTTTTTGTATGGATTATAATAAAGAAGGGGATAATAAATTATTCGATCAAAAGATATTTTTTTTGTCAATAATAATTATTATAATCCCTTGTTTAATAGTTTTTATTATGCAGGAAATAGAGTATGAAGGAGGGGTTTTTCATCCGGGTTGGTGTTTGATTCGTTTCTTTGCAACATACTATATCATTGTGATTGTGACAAATTATATGAATGATTATTTTAATATCCCCGTACCACGAACACCGTTAATATATACATAAAGATATAAAGTTAAAGTAATATATAGAAGTATAATTGTTATGGTATCCCCTATTTTTGTTCTAAATAATAAGAATAATATTGTGATTCTCTCTGGTGAAACCCAATCCTTTCGGTGTAGACAGAGGGCGAAAGACTCAAATGGTCTAAAAGTAAAGCCTTTGAGGTTTATTAGTTATAAGGACGCGATAAGGAAACTAAAGAATAATAAAAAGTTCTATGGACCTGTTGATTTTTATACAATTTCAAAATTATAAGGTCCATTTCATTTAAGAATATATAAGGGATAAATATAATGAGTAAAATGTGTGAGTGTCATTTAATACAATGGTCGGGTGAGAAGGGTGTGAGTATTTATATTCCTTCGGGGGAAATATACACTACCCAAAAACACGGAATAATAGACTGTTTGAGTAAAGTTGAAAAGGGAGTGATGAATATCCATGAATTTATTAATAACTGTAGATATAGTCAAGGAAAGTGTATCCCTATAAAGGATGATAGTATTGAGGAAGGGATACCTCCTGAACAATAAAAAAGATTCCCAGATGTTATTTTTTCTATACTTTTTTTAAATTTGATTAGAAAACAGTTGTTAATTCTAATAGATGAAATGGGTCGTTTTAAAATATCCCTCTCAAGGGAACAAGAGGTTGCTATAATTATGATTAATTTCCTTGAAGATGTAGATATAGTGAAGTATTTTCTATCTTATCTTAAGGGGGATATTCTTGAGAGTAATAGAGAGTTCCATTGTTCTCTTAGGAAAGGTGTGAAAGAGAGATGGAATGAAATAGATGATTCTTTCAAGGGTAATGATTTTCATAAGATGGAAGCATCTGTTCCTATTACTTTTGATATTCCATTTAATGGTGAGGAATGGAAGAACTCAACACTTACGATGGAGTTAATTAATTTCTTGAGACCTGGATTTATTAGTCTTAAAAGTAGCGAATTTTATGATAATTATATTACAACATCTCCATTGGAAGATTTCTCAATTGGTGTTCGTAGTGGAGAGGATATCCAAGAATATGGGGATATCAAACTTCATCTCAAAGAAAAAAAAAAGGTGATTGATAAGATTTATAGTTTATATGGTGGAAAATATTATAAGATTATACTGGATTCATTTAAGGAGTTTACATCTTATGAGGATAAATGTGAAACAAAAGATGGTGTCTTTTTAGTGGAAAATCTTGGTGAGGTTCTATATACTATTCCGTATTTGGCCTATAATATAGATACATTACAGTTTTCACCCGAATATATGTTTGAAGATTAAGGTAAATATGATTGCCGATTCTCTTAAACGAGTGTTGGTTTCATCCTTTTCTTCATTGTCTAGATCTGGTAATTGTTGAGTATATCCTTTAATATAACGAGGAAATATAGAATAGATTAAAATTAGGGTAGTGAAATATATTTTATTATGTAATCTTTGATTATAATATAAAGAAATGATGTGATAAGATAGTAGAATAATTCTTTATATTTGATACCTTACTAATGAAAGAAAGAGATATTATTAAATTGAAAAAAGTGGTCGGAGATACTTTGAATGAACAAATCGCAGGTAAGATTGATACTATCAAACAAGATTGTAGGGAATGTTATTATGAAGTTAAGGAAGAACAAGAGAATGCTTCAACCGAGTATGGTAAATTATTTAAGGAAGTTAAAATTGAAATAAAGGATCTTAATACGGAGATGGATATTCAAAGGGTAAAATATGAAGAACAATTCTTATATTTAAATAAAAATGTCCGGACACTTTTCATTGTATCATTCCTATATAGTTGTATTCTTACGATGATATATTTTCACTTAAATTATACTGAACATTGACAAGGTTCAAAGGATAGATTACCATTTTCATGAAACCAAGAAAGTTGATTGTCTTCTTCATTGTAATCGATAGCATCTCCTCCTTGAAATATTTTACCACACTTTTCACATTGATAGTATATTATATTTTGAATGTATTCTTCATTCCTATAGAAAGATTTTGGATTTAGTATTTCTTCTCTCATATGTTCGTATTCAATACTTCCCCAACCAAATAATTTTTCTATGATAATCCTATAAATAATAGTATGGATTTCATTTTTATCAATTTTACAATCGTAGTCTAACATTGTTCCAATAGTAATACTGATTGTATCGAATGATTCATCAATCATTTTGTGGAACCAGTTTCTTTCTCGTATGGTATATTCGGGGAATAAGAGATATAATTCTTCTAATAATTTACATTTTAAATATATGTTGTATTGTACGAGTTCATTTTCTTCATTATAAAAATCTTGTGCGGTAGTATTTTTCCATCGCAAGGGGTCTATTTGCCAATTGTCCCAGTATCCGCAACCTTTTATTCCCATTATTCCTTTCCCAAGGTTATCTGGTTGGTCTAATTCTAGGATCCAACCTTGATGATTTAGAAAATTATAAATAATTTTTGTAAAATGTGGTACGGAGTTATATATTTTGTTTCCATATTCTTTTAATTCATCGAATGATTGAATCCTTATTTTAGGATATGGGAAATTTTCTTCAGTATGTATTCTTATATAATCATTATGTATGTTCTTTAGTTCATCATATTTTTCTTGTAATTCGGATAGTTCTTTATTCATTTCATCAATTACATTAACACTATGAGGCATCTCATTATAATAATCAATTAATTGGGGTTCCATAATATTCTTTTTTAAATTAATCTTTCTATTAGTCTTTAAATTAATAATTAAATTTGAATAAAATTATTAGTTTATGGTAAATAATAATATAGGAAGTATGAATCGTTTTAAGGGTCTTCACCTGGAAGAGGATAGAGATGATGAAATACAAACGCCGAATCAACTTAGAAATAAAAAGAAGAAAAAGAAGAGGAAAGAAGAACAATTAAAGAATAAATATTCTGAAAAACTTGAGGCCGAAATTCATCGTTTAGAGGTTCAAATTAGGGAATATAAATCACGTAATTGTGGAGACATCCCTAAGAGTCAGAAGAAAAAGAAGGAGGAGAAAGGGCAGAAGGAAATGGATGATTTTGATGAGAATGAAATAAGGGAATACAATCGTAAAAGACAAGAAGAGCTCGATAAAGAAAGAAAACGTGAAAATGAAAAACGTAGAAGAGAAGAAGAAGGGAATCGTAAGAGGAGGGAGGAACATGAAAAGGAAAACAATAGAAGAAGGGAAGAATGGGAAAAGGAAAACAATAGAAGAAGGGAAGAACGGGAAAAGGAAAACAATAGAAGAAGGGAAGAAAGTGAAAATCGTATACGTTATTTGAATCTACGTGAAACGTTAATTACTCAGGTAAATAAAAATGATATTCCGGATGATATTAGAGGTTTATTTAATAATTATAATAGTAGGAAGTGGAAAGTATTAATGTTAAAATACCATCCCGATAAAATAAATACTAGTTCTAAATATAATGAGGAATATTCGTGCTTATTAAATAATATTAAGGACTATCATACATATAATAATGAAAATTCTATTTTAGAATAAGAATATTATTCTCTTCTATAATTAATCATTTTTTTTTACGAAGGATATTTTCATCTAGTATAGTATATAATATAATGGTAATTAATAATTATTTTAGTATGTGGGTTATTTTATTATTTATTGTATGGTTACTCATGGAGAAATATAAGGTATGTGGGTGGAATTATATTAATGTTTATTATCTTTCATTAATTTTATTTTATGGGTATATCTTTTTCTTAGTGATAGATATAATATTTAGAAAAAAAGAGTATGATTTTAGCTTTTATGTAGTCAGTATCATTATTCATAGTATTCCATTATTGATTTTATGTAAAAAAGAGAGTATAAATAATAGATATGCATTAGAGACGTTATTAGTAATATTTATTCTATATATGGTATATCTTAAGAGTAAGGGTAAAAATCTAGTGGATATATATTTGAAAGATGAGGTTCCACGTCGTTGGAAGGATATTCAATCTATGGAAATTATATAAATTTGATACAATATAGAATGTTATTATATATATATATAAAATAAGTACAATGTATCGTTTAGTGCAAGTCCGTAATTATTCAACACGTAGGAATACGTGGTGTTATCGTCAAGGGTATTATCAATATAATAAAGAGAATCAAAAATTGAAATATCAACCATTACTTTGTAAGTTTCGAGCGGGTGTGATAAATGAAGAAATGGCAAAAAAATATGGGGCAACTTGGGATAAGGATGAAAAGAAGTGGGTGATTATAAGGAGTTTAAGGTAAACTGTTACTGTTTAATATATTCAGGGTCATTCTTTAGGTGGAAGAATATGTTATATTTTCCACAAAAATGAATTATAATATTAGATAATTTTTATCTTATAAAAAATATTTATTATATTATATGAAATTAACAAAAGGGACGAAAGATATTCTTAAAATATCAGGTAATGTTTTAGCTTTATCATTAACATTTACTATTATTTTTACTGTTTTAGGGTATGATACAAATGATTGGAATGGTATCGATGAGGAAGAAGATATGACATTATGCCAGAAGATATTCAATCGTTTTTATTTTTCAATTATATCCGTATCAACAATAGGCTTTGGAGATATATCTCCTAAGACAAAGAAATTAAGGTTAGCTATGATCCTTTATTCATTTTTTATCATACTTCATATTTATGATCTATTTACTTAAATAAGTTGAATGTTTGTAATAAAGTATTCTTCTTTTCGTGAGGTAGGTTTTCAGTATAGTACCATTTTTTTTTCTCTTTATCCCATTTTGCTCCATTTTTTTTTGCAACTTCTTTATTTGCAAAAGGAACAAGAAGATATATTCTTTTATCGTTTAAGATTTTATTGATTGGACTATAATGACAATCTTCTTCTTCAATTGACATATTTGCTAGTTTATCGGCTCCTTCATTTCCAATCGATAATTCATCTGTTTGATTTGTATGTGCTTGTATCCATTCTAGTGTAACATTTGGTGATGCTTGATAGAGTGAATATACTTCTTTGACTAGTTCAACATTTGGTATTTCACCATTACTTTTTTTCCAATTAATTATCTCACATTTTTCTCCATAACTAGTACAGCATTGGATAACATATTTAGAATCTGTGTATATAATAATATTTTGATTCTGTTTTATTTCATCTTTTAGAATAGTAAATACTTCAATTACAGCAGATAATTCTGCGGTATTGTTTGATTGTTTTCCTTGTATTCTTTTTGAAACATTTTTTGGATTATCTTTCCCGAAGTAGATACCTATACCGGCTTTCGCATTTGGTTTTCCATTATTCCTGCATGATCCATCGGTAAATACCCTAATTATTTCTTTTGAGATAGATTTTTTACCTTTTAAGTATTCTTCGGCATCTTCTTTTGTTTGAAACTCTATTAGATTTATTTCAGGATCATCATCTGTGAATATTGTATTTGCCGAGACTTTATCAATTACTAAAAATGGCATTTTGATATATGAAATGGATAAAAAAAAGGGTCAAATTTAACAAAATCATTTATTTATTTATTATTTATCTGTTATGAATCTAGGGGCAATACCCATACATTGTAATTCTTGCATTAGTAATTTACACGAATATGGGATATATATTTTCTTAAATTGTTTATAGTTATTGCACGATTTACATTCATAGAGATTTGTTTTAGGATCTGCGATAGCCGGCATATTACAGAGACTGCAAATAAATACTTGATATTTATCAGAGACATCCATCATCCTTTCTTTTAGGAAATACGAAGTACCGTGGGCAATCATACAATCCCTTTCCATTTCTCCAAAACGCAGGCCTCCGTGAGCAGATCTACCTTCAGCTGGTTGTCGTGTCATTGTAACAATTGGACCACTGGAGCGACTATGGATTTTATCACTAGACATATGTTTTAATCTTTGGTAATATGTTGGGCCAATGAAAATATCTGTTTTAATTTGTTCACCTGTAAACCCGTTATATAGTACTTCATTTCCATTTCTTTCGTGGCCGGCTGCTTCTAACATATCAGAGATATTCTTGACGGATATAGTATCAAATGCTGTCCCGCTACCAATATTTCCTGTCATACAACAAGTTTTTCCAAGGATGCATTCAATTAATTGTGCAATTGTCATCCGACTTGGAATCGCGTGTGGATTAATAATTATATCTGGGGTGATTCCATTTGATGAGAAAGGCATATCCTCTGCATTATAGATCATTCCAACCGTGCCTTTTTGTCCGTGCCTTGATGAGAATTTGTCTCCAATTTCTGGCATTCTAAAACTCCTTATTCTTGTTTTACAAATATTATAACCATCACTATTTGTGGTAATAAAGTTATCATCAACATAACCCGTTTCATTTCTCCTTAATGTTGTGCTATTATCTTTATAATTATAATTGCTGTTTCCTTTAATAGGAATTACTTTACCAATCAGAATATCATTACCATCTACATATTGATTTCTTTTAATAAATCCGTTGCTTTCTAGTTTAGAATAATTGCAAGGTTTTGGGTAAAGTAATTTTGTTTTTTCGGGCTTACAAAATTTTTCCTCTTCACCTGAAAGTTGATTTTTCTTTTCTTCATCTTTATATGTTCTATAGAATGTAGATGAAAAGAGTCCTCGGTCTATTGAAGATTTATTAAATATAATAGAGTCTTCTTGATTGTAACCACTATAGGTAGCAATGGCTACAATTACATTAATACCATTTGGTAATTTATCTGCATTCAAATATTTCATCATTTTTGTATCAATTAATGGTCTTTGTGGATAGGATAATACATGACTAAATGTATCATATCTTTGGTTATAATTTGTGCAGTGAACACCTACAGCTTGTTTGCCCATTGCTGATTGATATGTATTCCTGGGTGATTGATTATGATGGGGAAATGGAATACAGGAAGCAAGTGCTCCAAGAATAAGGGATGGATGTATTTCGCAATGTGTTGAACCCTTCTTATGGTGGTCTTCATTAAGTCTCATTGAGATGATACAATTATTTGTTTCATAAGGGTCAATGTATTCAATGCAAAAGTATTTATCGGATATATTTTTAGAAACAAGGTCCCTCCACTGGACCTTTTTAGTACGGAGTCCTTCTTCTATTTCTTTATTATATAGTAGTTTATTTTCTTGAATAATTAAAAGAGGCCTTAGAGGTCTTCCACTATCACTGAATATATTAATTGTATGGTCGATGATATTCCAATAGACTGATATATAGATATTAATGTTACCATTCATACGATTCAATTTAATAATTTTTATAATTTCCTTTGGTTTATCAGTAAATCCGATCCAATCTCCATTGACAAATACTTTGCAAAAATCTAATTTATTACATTGATAGATATCTATTTCATGGAATGGAATGATACAATCTTCAATATAGAAACGAGTTGGTTCAGATGTACAAGTCACTGATATTTCACAATTCATTGATAGATTTTTAACAATACCAACTGCCTGACCTTCGGGTGTTTCGGTTGGACAAATATATCCCCAAGCTGTTCCATGAAGTTTTCGGGGTGGAATTAATTTTCCTGTATTATCCGAAGGGGTTTGAACTCTCCTCAAATGGGATATAGTACTTGGATAAGTTAAACGATTCAGTACTTGTGATACACCCTGTTTACTCGCATTCACCTTCATTCCCCAATTTCCCGTTGCAAGAGCCCCTTTAAGGATATTTTCTAAGTATGAGGATTTGATAATCTTATGAATATTAATTTCATTGATAATTTCATTGTATTGTTTATTAAGGTTCCATAGTCCACCATTTACTTCTTTTGTGATAAAATTCTTAATATCTTTTGTAATCTTATGAATACATTGAAAAGTGAGATTACCGAGTAAATATCCTGGTGTTTCAAAACGTTTATTTATATAACTATCACGGTCATCTAATGGAGTAATACCCATATAACATTTAATGAGTCTATTAATCATATAACAAGTAAAGAATATTTTCTTTTGATTGTCATCACCTAAATGGTTTAAATATTCTTTCATAATACAATCTTTAACATAGGAGATCTTCTTTTCATCATTTTGTGTATAATAAGTATTATTGTTAATATGTTTACTAATATAAATAATAGCGTCCGATTCAGTTTTAATTTCTTTTGCTTCATCAATAGATGGTTTTAGAACCTTGAGGATTGTTTCATCCATTGTTGATTTATCATTATCAATAATATGGTAAACAATATCTTTATCTGTTTGACATCCTAATGCCCTTAGTAATACAAATATAGGGATTTCTGACTTCATGTGTGGTAACATTACTCTTATATTGTTGTTATAGAAATCATCACGGTTAGTTATTTTAATAGAGATAACCTTTGGGATTCCAAAAGTATTTTCATTCAATGATCTTGTTTCACAAATATGTGAATACTTTGAATAATTTTTGGGGTTTTTGAAGACTTGAATTAAGTTATTTGCGATCTTTTCTTGTGAAATAATAACTTTTTCATTTCCATTAATGATAAAGTATCCTCCTAAATCATATTGACATTCTTCATTATTCCCTTTTTGAGATAAGATACAATATTTTGATTTAACCATAATAGGTACTTTTCCGAAAATAATATTTGGTATAATATTCTTCTCAAGGTTCACAGTAACATCTCCTTCTTGAATATTGATTTGAGACTCAAAGTCAACAATAATCTGGGATATATACGTACCATTTCTGATTCTCGCTATATTTGGTGTCATTAATTTCGAACATCCATTATTTTCTATTAAAATAGGTTTTCCAATCCGTATATTTATTGCATTTAACGAAACACTTTTTATTGCGCAATTTTCATCATTAAACTTAACAATTACAGGAAAATAATGAGAAATGATTTGTGGTAATATAGACTCAATAAAATAATTATATGAACTAATTTGATGGTCAACAATTATATTCTTTTTATTAAAATATGACTGAATAATACCATCAGTATCCAAGTTTTCCATGGGTATTAATTAATTTGTGGCTGATAATCTTAAATAATTTCAAATTTAAATTATTTAAGAAAAAAAGAAATAAGGTTATCAATGGAGATTTATCAACTAATACTTTATTTACCATTAGTATTTTTTATAACAGTTTCATCCAGTATGTTAAAAGACTATATTGAAATAAATTATACTGAAAAAACAATCAAAAAAAAATTATGATTCATTTAATGCGAGTTTTTTTAATAGAGGGTATTTACTAAATTGATTGACATTTTCAATACTCTCAAATAAATCTTCCTTTTTTTCACATTCCGATTTCAATAAAGATGAATATCCTTCACATATCTGATAAGTATCACAAATATTAATCAGATCATATATTTTTCTAGAATAATAATCATCATTTTCATCTTTCCTCGCTGTAACACCATATTTTTCATAATTACCACAGAGTTGAGTATGGATTATTAAACTTTGCAATATAAATGAATTAATTAAATACCCCCCTATACGACATGATTTAATAATTAATTTTAATAGAAGTATGGGATCGTCATAATCCATGTCTTTATTTTCATTTTTTATTTCCATTACCCATTCTTTTACATTTTCAATAGATGTTTTATTTTCACAGAATATCCAACATGATTTTATAAAATCATCTATATTTTTATCTGGATAAATAAATGATTTATCAATAAATTGAATATGATCAACTAAAAAATCAGGAAGTCTCCAACAAAAACCAAAATCATAAATAATCAATTTCAATAAATCATTTTCCTCTCTTATTTTCCAATTCCCTTTATGTAAATCACCGTGCATTAAACCATGAGTATATTCGTTATTTTTTACGAATAGTTTATTTAGAGCAATCGCTTTATATCTATTATAATCAGATAGATCACATTTATCAAATGATTCACCTTCTTCATATGACATAATTATAATATCTTTTGATACTTTATATATTGTTGGTATAATGATAATATCATTATTTTTATAGATATTGTAAAAAGCCAAACAATTATTTGCTTCATTGATTAAGTTTGATTGAATCCTAAAATCTTTAATAAAATCATTAATATCAAGAGGTACATAATATCTTAGTAGGCTTCCTAGATAAGGGATATAATAGATAATATTTACAAGTGTTTTAATGAATAATAAGTCACTCTCTACATCGGGGTGGAGGACCTTCATAGCATAGATTGTATTATCATCTTTTATTTTATAGACTTGACCCATACTTCCTGATGCAATTACATTAAGGACTTCGTAATCTTTGAATAAGGGGGTTCCAAAGGATTTTTTGTAGATTTTTTCCGTATATTTTATATCATGGACATTGCAATTTTCATAGATATCTTCTAGATCATTAAACCATTTGTAGTCTTCTCCTTGAATATCAATATCATAGATTGCTTCAATCTTAGGGAGTAACCATTGAGTAAATTTAATTGCAACACAACCACATTCTTTAATATTTTTAAGGATTATCTTAAAGATAATATCAGACTTTTCTTCTTGAAAATAATATATTGATGACCATATTGATAATTTAATATAATTTATACCAAACATTTTTATTTCTTAGTTTTTATTTTTTATGATTAAACTTATTTAAATAAATATTATTATTAGTAATATTATTAATGTCTTCAAATAGTATAGCTGCTCAAAAACTGATTCAAGATTTAATTCTCTTTTATGTAAAGGAGAATTATAATCAATATCTAAAAGAACGTAATATAAAAGTAATCCCTTCAAAAGATATCGATTCTGTTGTTTCATCAATTTATACGGAAAAGAAGGACCATGTACGGAAATTTTTAATTTCATCAATGAAAGAGATAATGAAGGATGATTATATAGGGGACATATTCATCAATAATATATGTATTGATATTTTCAGAGATAATGAATTATGTAAGAATCGCATCATATTAGAAATCAATGAATACCAAAAGAATAAAGGGAAATAATAGATATAATTATATTTTTATTTTATAAGATAATATATATACAACTTATTAGTTATGGATAGCGCAATTAGTAGCCAACTAAATAATGGAAAGATTAAAGTTAATCAGAGAAAGGGGTCAAGGACTCCTCCATCATTCTCTAAAACATATTCTAATTTTTTAAATAAGTCTAAAAAAAAGAAGATTAGAAGAAATAAGAATAAAAAACCAAGCCTTAAACAATCTAATTCTTTAAGAAAAAAAATTAAGATACAGTTAAAAACACAAGACCCTAAATTTTACAAAAAACCTGATCCCCCTAAGAAACCAGTCGCTCCTAAGAAACAACTATCCCCTAAGAAAGCCGAAGCGCTTAAGAAGCCCGTCTCTCCTAAGAAACCAGTCGTTCCTAAGAAAGCCGAAGTGCTTAAGAAACCAG
>CETY01081719.1_pt1 | contig 14797 bp, 15 predicted proteins | sample 361551 | NCBI WGS metagenome assembly CETY01 (sample SAMEA2623135, study PRJEB7988) | marine metagenome | biome: marine biome (ENVO:00000447); feature: deep chlorophyll maximum layer (ENVO:xxxxxxxx); material: "saline water (ENVO:00002010), including plankton (ENVO:xxxxxxxx)" | depth 45 m | reverse complement strand
CCGATAATTGTGTTTGGGTAGGAGGTAACTCCGGCCCTCAAGCCTCTACGAGTACCGGAAATAATAATGTAGGAATAGGCTTTCAGTCACAATTTTCTCTTACATCAGGACATTCAAATATTGGTGTAGGAACTAGTGCTTTGTATGGTCTAACTGATGGAGTTCGAAATGTTGCGATGGGCTATGGTGCAATGGAAAATGGGAATGTACAAGGAGAAGATAATGTAGCTATTGGTCACAACTCTGGAACTCAGATGACTAGTGGTAGCAATAATACTGTACTTGGAGCCTATGCTGGAGATGCAATTAATACTGGTAGCCATAATGTAGGTGTAGGACACTCTGCGCTTGGAGCATTGCAATCAGGAGAGTATAATGTTGCTATTGGGTTTCAAGCTGCAGATAATTTAACTACAGGACATACAAACGTAGCAATCGGTAAAAATGCTATGAATAATACTGGTACTGCCCATGCTTATAATGTAGCTATCGGAGGAGAAACTCTGATGGAGACTTCTCAAAGTGCTCAAACCGCAGTTGGATTCCGAGCACTACGATTAGCATCTAGCGGAACAGATAATACCGCAATAGGCTATGAGTCTATGGAAAAGGATGTAACTGGAGTTGGTAGTACGTGTGTAGGTAAATATGCCGGTAAAGAAATTACTTCTGGCGGCTATCATACTATGGTAGGGTATGGTGCTGGCAACAATACAAATTCGTCAAGTAATAATACCTGTATTGGATACTATGCAGCCTATAATAATACTCAAAGTGAGCAAAATGTTTTTGTAGGTTCACAAGCAGCAATAAGTTTTAATCCAAGTGGAAGTGGAGTAGGACGTAATTCTATTGTAGGATTTCAATCCAGTTACTATAATATAACAGGTACAAGAAATACTTTCAATGGTTATAGAGCTGGATTCGGAGCAAGTGGTCAAAGCGCTAGTAATAATACTGGAATAGGCTGTGAAGCACTTGCTTCAATTCAAACTGGTTATTCGAATACCGCCTTGGGTTCAGGGGCGGGCGGCTCTGTTAGTACGGGTCTCAATAATATATGTATTGGACAGGGTGCAGGTAGCCATAATGTAGGTCTTAGCACTGGAAGTAATAATATTATCATAGGTGCTTATAGTGATACAAGTGCTGGTAATTCAGACACACAAGTAGTTGTTGGATATGATGTTACAAGTCAGGGAAACAGCACCTTTACTACTGGTAAAGCAGGCTCTTGGGTAAAACTTACTTTTGGAAGTACTACAGTTAGTTCTTCTTCAGACGTAAGACTCAAAGAAAATATTCAAGACTCCACAGCAGGACTATCATTTATCAAAGATCTTCGACCAGTAACTTTCGAGTGGAAAAAGAAAAAAGATATTCCAGAAGAGTTTAGAGGATACGATGCAGACTCTGATGAGCCAGTAATTGGTGAAGGCGGTGTTCATCATGGTTTTATCGCTCAAGAAGTAAAAACTGCGATAGACAATCACGATGAAATTAAAGATGCATTTGATATGTGGTCAGAAAATCACGAAGGAGTACAGCAACTCGGAGGAACAGCTTTAATACCAGTCCTTGTGAAAGCAATGCAAGAACAACAAGAAATGATAGAAGCTCTACAGGCAGAAGTGGCAGCACTTAAAGGAGAATAACTAAATGGCAATTACACAAGTCTCAAACAGTCTTGTAAAACAGGACTTAACCATATCAGGCGGAACCGTAGATAACACTGTGATTGGAAGTGGGACTCCGGCTGCCGGTACTTTTACTACTGTCGCAGGCGCACTTGCTTCTACAGTCACAGGCACAACAGCGGCAGCCAGCGATAACTCTACGAAAATTGCTACAACTGCTTATGTGACTACAGCACTTGCAAATCTTGTTGACTCTGCACCAGGAACATTGAATACTTTGAATGAATTGGCTGCAGCCTTAGGAGATGACGCAAGTTTTAGTACTACTGTTACAACTTCGATTGCAGCAAAACTACCACTTGCGGGGGGAACGCTGACTGGTCATACACTTCATGGTGATAATATTTTTTCAAAATATGGAACTGGTGATGACTTTGAAATCTATTTTAATGGTACTCATGGAGTTATAAGAACAGCGAGTTCAAGTGTAACTGGAAACATTTACATCCAAGACGATAATAATATTGTTCTTGGTAGTATTGGTGGTGAAACTTATGTGAATGCTGCGAAAGATGGCGCGGTCACTCTTTATCACAATAATTCTATAAAATTTGAAACAACATCTACTGGTGTAACGATTCATGAAGATACCGATAAGACTATTAGATTTACGGGTGGTATAGGGGAAATTGGTAGTGTAACAGGGTTCCAAGCAACAACTACAGACCAGAGTTCATTAGTTGATTTTGGTATGCGTGCAACCACACTAAGATTTGCTACAGGCTCTGCGGAGCGGCTACGCATATTAGCAAATGGCTCTGTAGTTATTGGAGGAGGTAATTCTTTTGCCCAGCAAGGAGGAGGTCTCCTAACTCTTGAAGGCCCAGATGCAGCAATGTTAGTATTACACAGAACTGCAGATACGGGGGATCAAGAAATACAGTTCCATGATCATGGAGACTTTAATTCGGCAATAGCAGGAAAAACTGGCGGTGCTCTACAATTTAGAACAAACGGTAATAGCACTGTAGCTATGCATCTTGATAGCAGCGGCAACGTGGGCATCGGCACCTCTACAACTACGGGTAATAGCGGTCACTCAAATATATTTTTGGGCGGCACTGCGAACATCTATGCTGATTCAGCGGCAACTGCTGATGCTTCATTAAGCATTAGTCAAAATGCCTTTGTGGATTCTGATGGCTCATGGGAATACAGAGTTACAGACGAAGCTACCAACTATTATCAAAACGCTGGTAATCATGTTTGGCGTGTCGCCGCATCAGGCACTGCTGGTACTGACATTTCATGGCAGGAAGCTATGCGCATCGACAGCAGCGGCAACGTGGGCATCGGGACTAGCAACATTAACGCACTCTTGCATGTGGGTGGCACAGCAGACGCACAAGGGTCACAAGCAAATCCCGCAATTCAAATTGGCAGCACAACTGGCTACCGCTTGGGCATGTATACCGATGCAGAAGGCGGTTACATCGAAAACAAAAACGGTGACGATGGTTTAATTTTCAAAGTTAAGACCGTTGGCGAAGCCATGCGCATCAACAGTAATGGCAATTTTCTGTTTGGAGGAATAACTAGCGAAACAGCAACATATAGTAGTTTCGTCTCAGGACAACAAAATAGAATTTTGGAGCTTAGTACTAATGCTGCAGCAAATCAGGGCGGCTCTACTATTGTAATGTCAAATAGTACTGTAAATTCTGCTAATTGTGGTTTAGGATCTTTAACTTTTGCTGCAAGAGGTTCTAGTGCGAGCGATAAAAGAGGGGGTATAATCGGAGTAAATACAACCGCTGATTCTTCTTCTGCAGTAACCGCTCAAATGTATTTCTATACAATGAATAGTGGTAGTTTAACTACAAAAATGCTTATTCACCCTGCGGGAGTAGTTTCTATTCCTAATGGTATTGAACTTGGAAGTGGTATAGATGGTACAGCAGCAAACACTCTTGACGATTATGAAGAAGGAACATTTACTCCCGCATTCGACGGTAACCCTGGGGGTAATGGCTACCACGGAGCGACCGGAGGTTCATATGTAAAAGTTGGAAGAAAAGTGAGTTTCAATATCTATATCGCGATGACTTCGTGGTTCAGTAGTAGTTCTAATTTAGTTATTACTGGACTTCCTTTTGCTTCCGGTACTGCTACATCTGGCTCAGATGTGTTGTATGGCGGCTGCTTTCCATCATATATTACCGGCATGAATGGTAGTAGTACGATAGATTTTGGGCATATCGGCAGCCAAGCCACCACTATAAGTCTCCATACTCATACCGGGGGAAACCTAACGAATGTGACCGGGTCAGGGCATGCAAGTAATTTTTCAATCATAGTGAATGGGCACTACTTTACTAACTAAATTTACGCCTAGTGGAGCTAGGCACGGACACAAAAGGAAAAAACAATGGCTTTAGAAAAAACAACAAAAGAAGATAAAATCGAAGTGGTAGACGCGGGTGATTGGAAGATCGTACAAGTTCGTACTGCAACCATAATTACTGATGATGGTACTGAAATAAGTCGCACTTTTCATCGACATACCGTAGGTCCTGCAGATGATTGGTCTTCAGCAAGTACAGAAGTAAAAGGTATCTGTGATTTAGTTCACAATGATACAACCAAAGCAGCTTTTGAAGCAGCTCAAGCGGCTAATACGCCTGGAGAATAATTATGGAATATTTATTTGATCTTTTTAACATACTTACAGCAGCGGTAGCGTTGGCATCTGCCGTGGCTGCAATGACACCAACCCCTACAGACGATATTTGGGTAGCAAAGGCTTATAAGTTTTTGGATGTAATTGCCCTGAATATCGGAAAAGCAAAGGAAAAATAAATGGCCTCAGTAAAAAGAAGTAGCATAGAATTAACAACAACAAATGCTACTGAAGTTGGACAAGCAGGAGCTAGCGGAGGCGCGTATAATATTTATGCGGTAAATCTTTCGGGAGGCTCTGTAACTTTGACTCTTGGAATTCATGGTTCAACTGCAACAATTACCGATGTAGGCACTATAATGAAAACTTATAGTATTCCTACTAGTGGTACTCCAACTATTATCAAGGGTGTTGTTCTCGGCGCTTCAGAATTTCTAAATGCTCAAGCAAGCGTTGCGGATGCAATTGCTGTAACTTTGAGCGGCTACGATCAATAAAAAAGGGGCTTTCGCCCCTTTCTTATTCTTCTCCTAGTATCTCTACTCTCAAATCATCGATCAATCCTGCTCGAGCTTTTTCAAATATTAAATACTGCTTCTTTGCTTCCTCTGCTTGAGGATTCAAATGTTGAAGAAGTCTTACTAAGTCTTGAGCATCTTCAGATAACTCATCTACAAAGTACTTATCATCCTCCAAAATGAGAGTCTGTCTCTCATCATCTTCAACTTCCTCTTCCACCGGAGGTGGCGGTGGGGGTGGAGCCTGCTTTTTTGCAGCCGGCTTTTTAGTTGGTCTTGTAGCCATTTTAATCCTCCACTACTGGAGAATCGGGGTCTACTTCCTCTTCCTCGGGCTTATTCAGCTCCTCTCGCAGAAGGTCTTGAAAGCCTTTCTGTGCTACAGTAATTTGATCCATTCGGCTCTTAGTTTGAGCTTCTTGTTGGGCCAAGTCTTGTAATTGAGATACAAAGTATCTTGCGGTATCTGAGAGATTTTCAACGACATAATCCTTGTCATCGAACGTTAGCACAGGCTTATCTGCTGTTTCTACATCAGCCATTTTTAGGACTCCTTATTTAAAGATATCTTGCCAGTTACCCGTAGTACTTGCACGTGCGTACTCGGTGGCTCTGTTTTCAAAAAAATTGGTGTGTTCTACACCGTTTAACATGTAATCTAGCCAAGGAAGGGGATTTCCTTCACTTGAAAAGATTTTCTTTAGTCCAAGACCAAGAAGTCTACGATCTGCAATGTAGCGAATATACGCTTTTACTTCTTCCGGAGTAAGATCCGGAACTTCTGCTCCCTCAAAGCAAAGGTCAATAAACGCATCTTCTAGTTCAACAGTTCTTTCTGCCGCACAGTAGATTTCATATTTCAGATCATCGTTCCATAGGTCTGGATTTTCTTTAATGAAAGTACGAAATAGTTGTGACATTCCTTCAACATGAAGAGTCTCATCGCGAACAGACCAAGTCACTATTTGTCCCATACCTTTCATTAGATTGTGGCGAGGAAAGTTCAAAAGTATAGCAAAACTACTAAACAATTGTACTCCCTCTGTGAATCCGGAGAAGACAGCCATTGTTTTCGCAATGTCCATAGGTGTGTCAACTCCAAAATCGTGTAGATACTCGTGTTTATCGAGCATCTCCTTGTGTTCAAAGAATTTTTGATATTCATCATCTCCAAACCCAAGGGTTTCCAGAAGTAAAGAATACGCTTCCTGATGCACCGCCTCCATAGCAGCAAATGCCGAAAGCATCATTCTTACTTCTGGTTGTCTAAATGTAGGTAGGTAGTGTTTTGCATAGCCACAACATACATCTACATCTGCTTGAGTGAAAAAACGAAAAAGGTTTGATAGTAACTTTTTCTGCCCATCACTCATTTTCTCCCGATAATCTTTTAAATCATCTGCAAGCGGCACTTCATCGGGTAACCAATGCATGTGCTGTTGCGTTTTATAATGCTCAAATGCCCAAGGATAACTAAAGGGCTTGTAATACTCTCTTTCTTCTAATAAACTCATTTTTTTACCAATTATGAACTACGTTCGCCATGATGAAAAAACAGGTCATAAAGTTGACAAGAACAATCAAAGTTCGTAGTGTTGCTACGATATTGTCGTGTTCTGCTGTTTTTTCGTCGCTAAAACTACCGATTGTGTATTTCCAGATTGTCCAAATTTTAGCCTTCACAAGCAAGACAACCTTCCTCATCCATACTTTCAAAGATTCGCTGCCGAAGCACTTCATCTGATACTGTTTCTGCTCGCTTTATTGCTTCACTTCTCAAATAATAGAGAGTCTTTACTCCACGCTTCCATGCCATCATATGAATAGCATGCAGCTCCTGCTTTGATACGTCCGCTGGAAAAAATACATTCAAAGACTGGCTCTGACAGATATGTTCTTGCCTTTCAGCAGCCATTTCTATGATCCATCTTTGGTCGATTTCCACCGCTGTTTTAAAGACGTCTTTTGTCCAATCATCCAAGAAATCCAAGTGTTGTACAGATCCACTGTTTGTGACAATGCTTTTCCATACTTCGTCGGTGTCTTGGTCGATATCTTGGAGGATATTCTCAAGATATTCGTTCTTAAGTAAACTGCTCCCCGTTTTAGTTTTCTGAGTAAAAGCGTTAGCCCTATACGGCTCAATTGAAGGAGAAGTATTACCGCAGATAATACTGCTACTGGCATTAGGAGCAATAGCAAGCAGATGAGCATTGCGCACACCATACCCTTTGCCATCAGGACACTCGCCTCGTTCTTCAGCCAACTGTCTTGTTGCACGTACTGCCTCCGATTTGATTCGCTGAAACATCATTTTATTTCTTCCAGTCGCCATAGCACTCTCAAAGGGAGTATTATGTCGCTGTAGATATGCATGAAATCCCATAGCACCTAGCCCAAGACTTCGTTCTCTCATCGCACTATATTTAGCGCGAGAAAGCTGGTCTGGAGCAGAATTTATAAAGTATTCAAGAACATTATCAAGCATACGAATTAAATCAGGTATGAACTGGTCATTATCCTTCCACTCATCGTATTCTTCCAAATTTACACTTGACAGGCAACATACCGCTGTGCGGTCTTTATCTGTAGGCAATGTAATCTCGGAACATAGATTTGATTGATGTACTTTTAATCCAAGTTGTCGTTGAAACTCAGGTACGCTTTCATCTACAGTATCACCAAACATAATGTAAGGTTCCCCTGTTTCAACACGATTTTGTATGAGTTTTACCCACAAGGTTTTTGCCGATACAGTTTTTACAATTGTACCAGAATGCGGATCAATCAAATCCCACGAATCATCGTAGCCTTCAATCTTTGTCGCATTTTCAATAATTGTCATAAAGTCATCAGATATAACGACCCCATGATGCAGATTAGTAGACTTTCGGTTAATATCACCGCCTGTAGGTTTACGAATATCCAAAAATTCTTCAATCTCTGGATGAGAAATGTCGAGATACGCTGCATAGCTTCCTCTCCGTGTTACGCCTTGTGAGAATGCAAGCATCTCCGCATCGACGACTTTCATAAAGGGTATGACACCCGTACTTTCGGAGCCATTGCTCGTTTTCGAGCCTACACTCCGAACCCCGCTCCAGCAGCCACCAACACCTCCTCCTACAGAAGAAAGAAATGCATTCTCCGTATAATGTGAAGTAATTCCTTCTCTACTATCATCTACATAGTTCAAAAAGCAACTAATTGGTAGCCCTCGTTTTGTTCCTCCATTCGATAGAACTGGAGTTGAAAACATAAACCAGAGTTTACTTGCATAGTCATACAGTCTTTGTGCGTGTTCTTCATTATCTGAAAAAGACAAAGCAGCACGAGCAAATGCATCTTGGGGAGACTTCTCGTCCCCGACTAAATATCTATCTTCCAGAGTTTTTATACTAAACTCAGAAAGATACTTATCTCTGCTATAATTAAGCTGCATTCATTATACCCCTTATTACTGATATATTATCAGCACCAACTGCATCATCACAATATGTTATCAAATCCATAAGCTCATAGTTTTGAAGTAGTTGCTCAGAATTTTCATTCAATGATTGAATGTATTTATAACTACCCGATATAGGACATGCATCATAGATATTAAATGCATCTCCAAACTGTTTAATTAGCCCTAAAGCTCTTTTAGGCCCAATCCCCGGTATCCCAGGTACGTTATCCCCTTTATCCCCAGTAAGACATTTGAGTGAGATATACTCTGAAGGATCAACATCATAGTGCTGCTTCCAGTTATCCAAAGTAACCTCTTTTCTATTAACATAAGAGAATCTGCTCACACCTTTTTGTATAAGGAGATCCCAGTCTCTATCACTAGAAATTAACCAAATGTCCTCTAAATCATAAGCATCTTTATGTTTCACTAGATGTGCAGCTAAATCGTCTGCCTCTACTCCTCGAAACCGAAGCAACCTATGATCTTCTTGAAGCAACTGTAAAGTGGCTTCGTACTCTGCAATGAACTCTTCAAAAGCCATCTTTTCCGCTTCTGATTGTTCCGCAAACTTTTCTTTTCGATTCTGCTTATATTCAGGACTTATATTTTTCCTGTAAGAAGAGGAACCCAAATCTGCTGTAATTATTATACTATTACAGCTATAAGATTTTGCTAGGGACTCTACAGTTCTTTGATACTCATATCTAAAGTCTGTTCTTCCTTGGTGCTTCCAGCGAAAAGCAAGATTAAGAGCATCTACTATGAGAGTGCACTCTCCATCATTTGTTAATTTGTCTGTAAAATTAAACGCCATTTAAAAACTCCACTTTCTCTTCTTTTAACCACTCTTCTGCAAGTAGCACAGAACACGCCAAAAAATGAATATAGATAAAATGATCTGTATTCTCAGGCGGTACTGGTGTAACAACAAAAACAGGCGACCTATTATACTTAAAAAATAACAATGGCTCCTGATTTCCTCCGGCGGCTTGTATCTCTAACTTTTTCCACCATTTTATCAAGTTATTTGTTTTCGGAGCCGTAAATATCTTATCTGAAAGAGGAGAGCTCTCATAGTTTTTTACTTCTATACAATACTTATTTTTCTCGTGAGGAACATATAAGTCTCCTTTCAAATATTCAAGTGCTCCAGAAGCAGGAACTCTTTCAAATTTAAGCTTTGTGTGGACTCGTAGCATGTCTCTTACGAGATACTCACCCCTAGCTCCTTTTGCTCTTGAATCTACCACTACTTCTCCAGTATATTTATTATGTCAGTAGCTAAGCCTTCAAACCAAGTGTTAGACCTACCTCTCGTTGTTTCTGCTGCTGTACCGATTCGTATACCACTCGTTTCTATAAAGTTGCGAGGGTCATTAGGAACTCCATTCTTATTTACAGTAATTCCTTCTTCTTCTAAACGATCGGCAGCTTCTTTGCCACTAATGTTCTTATCTCTTAGATCGAGTAAGATAATATGGCTATCAGTTCCTCCTGTAATTACGTTATAGCCCGAACTCATAAATACTTTTGACATGGTTCGAGCATTCTTTATCACAGCATCAATATAGTATCCAAAGCTCGGCTCCAATGCTTCCGCGAAACACTGAGCTTTTGCAGCAATCATGTTCATAAGAGGGCCACCTTGTGTGCCAGGAAAAATAGCACTACTTATTCTTTTTACATAGTTTGGGTTATTCCAAAGAATCATCCCACCTCTTGGCCCTCTTAGAGTTTTATGCGTAGTACTTGTAACTACATCCGCATAGGGCAGAGGGTTTGGGTATCTTTTAGCTGCAACTAAACCACTGTAATGTGCCATATCACATAAAAGAAATGCATCGACTTCATCTGCAATTTCTTTAAATTTTCCCCAATCTATCGCTCTGGAATAAGCACTCGCACCTGCTACAATCATATCCGGATTGGCTTCTTTTGCAATCTCTCTAATATCATCGTAGTTAAGGTATCCTTCCTCATCTACTCCATATGTAAAAGGTTTGTAAACTTTACCACTTAGCGTAGGCTTTGCTCCATGACTCAAGTGTCCGCCGCTAGCAAGATCCATTCCGAGTATTTTATCTCCTGGCTTTAAAAAAGCTTGATAGACCGCTGTGTTCGCATTGACCCCGCTATGAGGCTGTACATTTGAGTAATTACTTCCGTATAGTTTACACACTAAACCGTCAGCAAGCAATTCTATTTCATCCATAAACTCGCAACCATTATAGTAGCGACCTCCTGGGTATCCTTCAGCGTACTTGTTTGTAAATACACTACCACAGAGCTCTCTTATAGGCTCGCTTGCAAAGTTTTCACTTGCAATAAGTTCTATCTGAGTTTCCTGTCTCTCTTCTTCTTGGAAAAGAATATTTTGAATTCTCTCGTCCATTATAGTTATCATTGCCACTCCAATGCACTCACATTTCCGTCCTTTATTACTTCTATCTTTTCTAGCAACGGATGTGTCCATCCATGAGAAACTATATAAGTATTTAAGTCTTCTTTAAGTAATACTTCTACTATCTTTTCTCTTCCCGCTTCATCCAATACATTTATTACTTCATCTAGAAATAATATATTTATACGAGACTTGGAGATACTACTCATAAGTTTACGAATAGCAATCAAAGTAGCGGTGTTTACTCTTGCTAGCTCTCCAGAAGAAAGAGCAAGTATATCTACTACACTTTCGTTATCCGTAATCTGTACATTTAATTTATCGTTTGATACAATAAATTCAAGTGTAAAGCGCCCGTCTGACAGTTCTGCCAGATAAGTATTTGTGAGTTCTTCTAACTCTTTTACTAAGTTTTCTATTTTGTAAGCAAGAAGTCCGTTTGTACTAAAAGCTTTTTTCAACGTTTCTAGATTAGCATCTAACTCTGTTATCTCTTTTAATGTCTCAGAAGCTTTATTTAGTTTTTCTATAAACCCATCTGTTTGGTCTTGAATTATTTCTATTCGTGTATTTTCCCTCGTACGCTTTTCATTCTCCATTGCGATTCGAGATATTTCTTTTTTTGCACTCTGTAGTTCGATTTGAAGACTGGCCAAGCGAGACTCAAGCTGTCCTTTATCCAAAATACTCGCCGGTAGATTAGGCTCAATTGATCTATACAGATCCTCCCAATCTTTTTGAAGTTTATTTTTTCTATCGAATTCAGTATTGTTTCTATGAATCTTTGTAACTTTCTCTTCATTGTACTTCTTTCTTCGCTCAAGGTCATCTAGTAGTGCTTTTTCGCTGTCTATCAAGTTTTGTTTAAACTCAGTATCTATTACTTGCTCACAGGTTGGACAAAATCCATCCAGTTTTTCGAGTTTTGTAAGCATCTTACTCGCAGCAGCTCTAGCACCTTCTATTTGTCCTAGGTGTTTTTGAAATTCATCAGGAGATACTTTCTCCGTAACTTCTATACTATTTATCTCTTCAAGATCTATACCAGCTAGCATTTCTCTATACTGATTATTCCTTAGAATTTTTTTGTTTTTTTCAGAAATATTTTCAAGTTCTACTGAGAGTGAACGGAACTCTTTCTCTTCTTTATCCGTATTTATTTCTAAATCCAACATAGGTAGTATATTGGTACTCTCTAATTTATTTGTATTCAACCACTTTTCAACAGTTGCAATTTCCGAGGTCACTTCAATCATTTTGTTTGAAGCAGTCCGTGCAGCTTCTTTAAAAACTTCAAAGAGCTGAACATAGTCATCAAGGTGTAACAGGTCAATAAGAAACTTTTTTCTATTCGTATCTGTTGCGGTTAGAAATTGTAGACTTGCATTCGTACTTTGATATACAAGCTGCGAAAAGGTTTTGAAATCAATACCTATTATTTCCTGAATAGTCTTGTAAGTGTTTGTAGCTGTATGACTAGAGATGTCCTCTCCATTCTTTGTAAGTTTTACTTTAATACTACTACTTCTTTTTACGTCAACTATATACTCATTTCCATCTTTTTCAAATACTAACCAAATAGTATAACCATTACTCATGTACCGATTTGGTATATCTGCTTTCTTTATACCTTTTGAGTTTTTATTGTATAAAGCTTCTTCAATAATTAACGGTATGGAAGATTTACCCATACCGTTAGTACCAATAATCTGTGTGACTGTATCAATATCAAGTCTTAGATTATTATTTGGTCCGTAGCTGAAACAATTATCCCAACTGAGTTGTTTGAGCGTAATCATTATACGTTCCTAAAATGTCAAATATTTTATCTTCTGGAAGCTCTAGAATATATGTTAAATACTCTACTAGCTCGTCTTCAAGTGTCATTTCTTTATCTAATAGAAGAGTTGCTTCAGCACTTCTTTTTACTACTTTCTTATCTAAAAGTTCTGAGTTTTCTACTGCTGCAAGTTCTTGTATATTTCCTTCTATCTCATAAATTGTATGATGATAGGTTGTAGGAATCATGTCTGCCGGATCTGTAACTGTTTTTCTTATAAGCTGTGGCAAAGTAAAAGGCCACCAGTTCCAAGACCAATCTTTTGGGTCTATAAGTAGATATCCTGTTTCGACTTCTTGTCTGTGAAAAGATGTAGTCATAGGACTACCAGGATACACTATATTTCTTTGTGTATTACTATGTGCGTGTAAGTCTCCTGCAAATACTACAGGAAACGAATCAAACCTCGATAAGTCTACCTCGGGAGTTACGTGCGGAGGTATTTCACCCCGCACATGAGTGAAAAGAGGCATAGAGGTATTGAAGTGCTCTATACTACCTTTTCGGTGTAACTCTGCATAAGGCAGGACGCTAAAGCCCATATCCTCATCCACATACGAAATATCAACTATATTTACGAGAGGGTTTATGTCTCGCGATGCTTGTTTTAGCTGAGAGAAAAAAGTACGATTTTTACGAGTAGCTTCATGGTTTCCGTCAAAGATAAGAGTAGGCTTCTTTACATTTCTGAGAAAAGAAAAGTATAAAGCTAATTCTTCCATATTTGGAATACGGTCAAAAAGATCTCCACCAATAATGTGCATATCACAGCTTTTTGCTTGATAGTGTACTTGGTCAAAGAACTCTTGGTATCTTTTTTTCGCCCACTCAACTGGGACATTCTTCTGTCCCAGTTTTATGTGCCAATCCGCTGTAAATAAAATCACGCTATTTTAAACTCGTCTTCAATAGTTTCGTCAATTTCTTCTGAACCCGCGTCACGAATACGATCTAATAACTCTTTTTGAGCATCAGCAGTAGGACGAGCCATAACTTCATCCATAGACTTAAGGTCAGAAACCAATTCTAGTTCAGTTTCATTCAATGCACGAGTCTTGCACTTGAGTGCTTGCAATTGGTACTCTACATTGTAGGGCAGAGGGCCAGTCTTCACACGCTTGAATTGAACATCCCAGCCTGTTTCCACATCCGTAGGATCGCCTAAATCTTCTGCTGCGGTAATGATTTGTTCCCACAACTTCTTTTTCAAGTTTACAACTTTGACTTGACCATTGTCAATACATTGAGTTGCATAGCTCCAACCACACTTAAGATCGGGATAGTATTCACGAACCCAATCTTTTTCCATGTTGTTAAAAGCTTCTTTGTTTCTGTCAAAGGACAAACACTCTAGTGGAATGTTTTTGTCATTTTCACCTTTTACCCAGTAAACATACCGAGCAAGAATGTCTCCGACAAGTCGAAAACTGTTGTCACCATCTACATATTGAAAGCTGGTAATGCTTGATTTTTGAGCAGCACCTTTGTGCTGGTTGAATTGAATAGCCATTAATGGATCTCCTCTGGTTTGACTTCTTCATAGAGAAAATGAACTTGTTCATCTTCATCTAGTGTAAGTAGCCTATTTGTTTCTATTACTAAATGTGGGTCAGACCCTACTCCTGGAACAAGAATAGCATCTAACGTTACCGTGCCTATTGCTTCATATTCTGCGTGTGAGCGTAAGCTGCACATAGCAATATATTGAGCAATTTCACGATACGTGTACTTATGAGAGTGGTGCAGAAGTATATCGGGGTGCAGCATGAAACTGTCCCCGGAAAAGTCTATCTGAGAATATTTGTATATCTTATCCCATTTATTTTTGGGTACTTGCTTTTCAACAAGCATACGGAAGATACGAACGGTGTTTACGACCTTTCCTTCCGCATGAATACAGATTTTCTGCCAGTCAAATAAGAACATATATTATACTAAAAATTAACCATCATGTCAAGAACTATTTTTTTATAGTTGTTTGATTTCATATCCCTGTTTCATGTAGTGACCAATGCGATTGGACGCCTGTCTTTTCGCAGTATTCCCTCTCAGGTGTATGTCAACAATCACAGGGTCTCTTTTATTCTCTTCCTTTCGTATAACTCTACCAATTAACTGTGTTAAGAGTGGTTCATTATTTACTGGAGTTCCAAGAATGAGACAACTCAGATTGTTTACTGAGATGCCTTCCGAAAAGATAGCTTGAGTTCCGAAAAGAATGTTCTTTTTACCGTTTCTCACAGCAGACAGGTACTCTTCTCTCTCCT
>CETY01010748.1_pt1 | contig 14797 bp, 16 predicted proteins | sample 361551 | NCBI WGS metagenome assembly CETY01 (sample SAMEA2623135, study PRJEB7988) | marine metagenome | biome: marine biome (ENVO:00000447); feature: deep chlorophyll maximum layer (ENVO:xxxxxxxx); material: "saline water (ENVO:00002010), including plankton (ENVO:xxxxxxxx)" | depth 45 m | reverse complement strand
TATGCACCAGGTTATTGGAGACTAGATCCTGAAGGTGCATAAGTAGTGTTATGCAAAAGAGAGTAGGACTATTATATCTATCCAGAGATTCGCACAGAATACTTCTTATTTTAGAAAATGAAAAATGGACTGTGCCAACATTTTCACTTGAAAATAGTGTAATACAAGATAGTGAAGATTTACAACAAAAATTTTCTAGAGGTAAAATAATACCTATAGAATTGTATCTTTCAAAAGACAAAGGTTTTGAGTACGGAACGTATATTTGTCTTGTAAAAGAAGAATTTATTACTGAAGAAATACCAACATTTTGTTGGGCTGATTTAGGTTACCTGCCCAAGAATGTACACACTGGACTACGAAGTACATTAAATAATAGTCTTATACGTACAAAAATAGAAACTGTACTGGAGTTAGAAGATGCTGTCAATATATGAGTCTGAATCATTTCAACATGATTATAACAATTACAAAAATAAAATTGAAAAAATTACTGATGAGAAAATGAAAAATCAATTAGAAAATTTTCTTAACAAGTTAGTTGCACATGTAAAAGCATTTGACAAAGAGCATGCTGAAATGATATATTCTAAAAGTATCAGATTAGGAAACGATCACAAAGACGGAATTGCCGAAGTAAGAAAAGTTATTGAGAGAAAACTTCGTGATTGGGATCAAATACAAAAATCTTAAATTGAACCAAAGTTCTTAACAATTATTGCTCCTACCATTGCACCATGTAATGAACACTGATATCTGTAAGTACCACTAATACTAGATGGTATTTTCCAATATAACGTACCGCTTTCCTTACCTTGTGCAGCAGAACCAACACTACATGTTCCGTTAGTTGCTACATGAATTAATCCAGTACTGTAGTTAACACCTGACGAATTTTGAATAAGGAACGGATGACTAGAAGACATAGCACTAAGGTTAAATGCAATTGTTGTTCCATTGATTCCATATAATGTAGGGTTATCAGTGCTTCCGTATTGATCAAATCTATATGCACCTGAACCATTTGCAGTTACATCTAATCTAGTAATTGCTGGAAGATATAATTTATCTATTGTAAGTTGAGCAGTAATTGCATCTGACAATCCACTAAACGCAGTAACAATTGTTCCTGGTCCAGTAAATGTTACAATGTCCGATGCAGCGTTAGTTGTAATTGTAATGCCGCTGGCGCCTGCAAAAGTTACTGTATCAGTTGTTGTGTCAGCATCTACATCACTCTGCCCTGTAACTGAAATTTTACTAAATGCATTTTGATTTGCATCGCCGCCGCCTGCTGACGCAGAAGGTACCCAACTAGCCCCGTTCCATTGTAAAACGTCGTCTGTACTTGCACTACTAGTATTCACATCACTAAGTGCATTTATGCTTGAACTACTACTTAGATATGTTCCTAAATCACTTATTTGACTTTCAGTAATACTTAATGCTGCTTGATGCTGTGTTACACTTGATTGTGTAATATTTGTATTTGGCACATCTGCCCATGTAACCGCTGCTGTTAAATCATTTGTTTCTGAAGTTATTGCACCAATACCTGCGGCAGTTGGTGGTGTAAATTTGAATTCTCCAGTACTGTTGTTGTAACTAATTGCACCGTTACCACTAGCACTATTCTCAACACCTACACTTAAAGCCGATAACGCTAAAATTGTAGGTTTGTTATTTAAATTATTGTAATTAAGATAATATGATCCGTCTTGCCCGTCAAGAGTATCTGCATCAGTGCCGCCGCCACCAGTAGTAGCATCAGTTCCTGGTGCCCACTTTGCTCCGTCCCATTTTAATACACTACCTGTACTTGGTGGTGATGTTGTTGTATCAACATCTGATAAAAAGTCTACACTAAATGTACTCATATTAACTGTTACAATATCTGAGTCTGTAGCAATAGCAGTTGCTATATTAGTACCGCCTGCTATATTAAGTGTATCATTTATACTTGCCGCTACTGTTGAACCTTCATCAGCAGTTATAGTGCCAAATGCATTTCCACCGCCGGCTGTACCATTAATCGTAATTGTATCGCCTACTATTGCAGTAGTTACATTAGTACCACCAGCAACTGTAAGACTATCTGTAGGAATATTGGCTTCAGTAAATCCTGTATCAGCATTAAATCTTGTAAAAATATTCGGGGCTGCTGCCGGAGAAGAAGTTACATTCCAAGTAGTACCATCATACTGCCAAGTAGTACTACCTTCTGTAAATGTATCATTAAGTGCCGGTGTACCCGGAAAGTTTATTGCCATATTCCTGCCCTCTATTCCTTTGTTATAGCAAATGCATTTGCACTTGCATATCTACTATATATTATTTTTGTACTTTGCCCGAACGTACTTGTACTTATCTGATTATAGTCGGAACTTGTGCCTGTACTATGCACAACACTTTTTGCATCTGATAAAATTTTTGATTTTAATTGTGCCGGAGTAAGTGTTGGATCTGATTCTAAATGTAAACATAATAGTCCTGCAACTTGTGGTGCTGCCATAGATGTTCCGCTTATGCTCATTTGATAAAAACTGCCATTATCAAAGTATGCTATTGGTGCAAATTTAGAAGTATTATACGGAGTACTACAAGCACTCATAATATCTGAACCTGGTGCCCATATATTACATCCTGGTCCTCTACTTGAAAATATACTTGTTCGATCTTTTACATTTGTGCCTCCTGGCACAATTGAAGATTGTGTACTGCTATCTAAACTAGCAACCATGTATGCATTTGAGCTATACGGTGAACTGCCTCTATGATAATTTACTGCTGAACCAAATGTTACTTCATTGTCATAATCTGTGCCGCCGGATGCTTCTACTTTGTTATAGTTATTACCTGCTGCAATTACTACGTGTATTCCTGCTGATATCATATCTTCTATTTCAGCATCAACCGATGCTACTCTGACACTCAGTTTAACTGCCGGTGCTCCTCCAGAAGTTGTTCTATTTTCATTTACTCCAGTTGCTGCTTCTAACGCTGCTCGAGTAGTATAATCAACACCGTATGTCCAAGCAGTTCCTCTGTATGTTCCTACGGTTGGATCTCCAGTTCGTGTAGTTCCGTATCCCCAACTCATGTTAACAACAGTAGGTCTGTTTGCATCAGCACCTGATTTATTGTTGTGCCAAATTCTTATACAATCAAATGCATTACTAATACTAATACCATTATTTGGATCTGCTGCGCCTTCTAAGCCGCCTAATTTTTGAGCATATATTCTTGCATTTTTTGCCCAGCCAAATGTTTTTCCAACTGATATTCCTGCACAATGAGTACCGTGTGCGTCATAGTCTGTGTAAAAGTTTGAGTCTTGTGTTTCACCAACAATACCGCTTCCTGCAAACCAATCAATTTGTTGCACTCTACTTACACCTGCAGCATCTTGAAATTCTGGATGGTCTGCTTGTATACCCGAGTCCTGTACAATAAAGTCAACGCCTGTTCCGTCTAAAGCATAAAGATAGTCACCTGTAAGTGTAGTTGCATTGTCAAATATGTCATCATTTTTTTCTTCGATACATCTACGCAATCCCCAATTTACCCAAGTTGAATTATTTCCAGACTGTCTTTGGAAAGTTCCTGTTTGACTTGCATGAAGTCCTATACTAATATCATCTCTTTGATCTGGTGGAATCTCTACAGCAACTACTCTTTCGTCTTGTGCTAAAGTTTCTGCTTCTTCGTCTGTGAGCATCCAATGTGTCATACGCTTGGATCCAATTCTTGGATTGGCTATTGTAACAGCTCTATTAGGTATCTGTCCTGCACCTGTATCTGCGGCTACTTCAGCATCAAATGCTTCAAGATCAACATCGGCTTTTACAATTACTACGTATTCTTTTTCACTCATTATACTAAGCTCGCCCAGCCACCGTTTTCGTATACCTGTGCTTTGTTCAACGTAGTGTCATATATCATGTCACCGTTTGCAGATGTTAGTGCATTTTTTTCTGTTGTAGTAAAACTTGGTAATCTAAATGGAGCACCGGTAACTCTTACACCGTCTGTGGTTGTAAGTGTTATTGTACTTGCACTTGTTAAGTTAGTAACACCAAGTCCAGAAGTTAATGATGAACTTATGTTGGGAACAGTTAATGTATTAGTAGTACTGTTGTATGTAAAATCACTGTCGCCGTTAAATGCACCTGCATTATTAAATTGTACCTGAGTTGTACTGCCGCCTGCCGCACTTGAGTTTGCCACCCAAGCATAATCTGAACCGTTCCAACTTAGTACATAACCACTTGTAGGGTTTGATTGATTTAGATGTGTATCAACATCACTGTTAGCATATAAAGCAGTATTGCCTGCAAGAGCAGTTGTACTACTTGTACCTAATGCTAGTGCATCAGTAATTCCATACCCTGCAATAGTAGTCGGCTTGCCTGTTAAATCAGCAAAGGTTGACGACACATCGCCAAACGAGAAGTTACCAGCACCGTCTGTTTTCAGTGCCTGTCCGTTTGTTCCGTCTGCAATACCTAATCCTAATAGTGTTCCTGGAGCAGGAGCAGCAGGTTGTACCCATTGACTGCTGTCAGTATCTTGTACATACACATATAGTTTTGCACTTGTGCTATTATACCAAATATCTCCTTGTGTAGGACTGCTAGGAGCAGTATCAGACACTGCAAGACTTGCGCCTCCGCCGCCGGCACCTGGCTCGGCTACAGTTATACTATTACCCATGCCACTATGATTTTTACACCATATATAAAGTGTTGCCGGAGTATTGCTTGTTACTGTAATTTGTACAGAGCGTGTAGTTGCAGTAGCAAATTTTTCGTAATATGTTGTTTTGTTTACAGTAACGCCGTCTATTATATAAAGAACATTATTAAGATATGTAGTACCACTACCTAATTCGCCGTTAGCATCATCTGAACTAAAGTTCAAAGGGTGTTGGTTTAATGTTGTTCCGTTACTGTTAGGAAAATATAAATTTGTTAAATCTGTTTGATCAAATACATATGTATAACCAACAACTAGTGTTAGTTCAGGATTTTCAACTCCGTTATAATAATATACATTTGCTGTATCTCCAGCATTTCTTGCAACTGTTGTACTAAAAGTAACTGTTGCAACACCCGAAGATGTAATTTGTTTTGCTACGTTTGTAGGTGTTAGAATATGTGTTCCGCCAACGTTGGCACCATCGAATATTCTAAGTGATTGATTATCCTTATCGAAGAAAATTTCACCACGAGAGCCTGATTTTCTATCAAGATAATCTTCATCTCTAGGTACTATTCTTACGCCAGGAAAAATTGGAATTAGTGACATATTTTATATTCTCTCCGTTACCATAATATTTATCCATATGCGTCATTATTATTTTTTGTGGGTTACAAGAACAAGATAAATAATAAAGTACACATATAATGGATAAAATGCATACACGTTTAGAAGGAAAAATTAAAAAAGGTTGGGGCTATGAATTAATATGGGCCACTAATGAAAAGTACTGTGGAAAGATTATGGTATTTGAAAAAGTAGGTGCTAAATTTAGCATGCATTTTCATAAAGAAAAAGAAGAAACATGGTTTGTAAATTCGGGTAAATTTTTGCTTAAATGGATTGATACTAAAGATGCAACGGTACATACAAAAGAATTAGTAGCAGGCGACAAGTGGCACAATCCTCCTTTACAGCCACATCAACTAGAAGCACTTGAAGAAATGAGTGAAATATTTGAAGTAAGCACAGCCGACAGTGTTGAAGACAACTACAGAGTTTTTCCAGGTAGCAGTCAGCAGTCAGGCAAAAAAATTATTGTAAATGGTAGTTTTGATATTATTCATAAAGGACATATTGAATTATTAAACTATGCAAAATCATTAGGAGATCATTTGTTAGTTGCTATAGATAGTGATGATAGAATTAAACAATTAAAAGGTTCGGATAGACCTATTAATTCTTTAGATGAAAGACTAAACTTACTGTCTAATTTAAAAGCAGTTGATGATATTTCTTATTTTGATTCAGAACAAGAACTAGTAGATATTATAAAAGAATATAATCCTGATATAATGGTAAAAGGCAGTGATTACAAAGATAAGAGAATTGTAGGTGCAGAACATTGTAACGCAATCGAATTTTATGAGATAAATGATGGTTATTCAACAACAAAAAAAATACAAGATATTATTAATCGGGGATAGTTGTACTGACGAATACCATTATGGTAGTACTGATCGTATAAGTCCCGAAGCACCCGTTCCTGTATTTCAATATAAAAATACAAAAATAAATCCTGGCATGGCTGCTAATGTTAATGAAAACTTATTAGCATTTGGGTGCGATGTAGAGTTTGTTACTAACAAAGAACAAATAACTAAATCAAGATATATTGATTACAGATCAGGACAGCATTTAATAAGAGTTGACAAAGAAGACAAAGTCAAATCTTGCAACGTTGAATTTCATAATTTAGACTATGATGCTATAGTAATAAGTGACTATAACAAAGGATTTGTAACTGAAGATTTAATTATAAGTCTACGTAGTAAATTTAAAGGGCCTGTATTTGTTGATACTAAAAAACTTTATCTTGATAAATTTGAAGGCTGCATACTTAAAATAAACGATCTTGAATATAATCGTGCAAAAACCTTTTGTAGCGATTTAATAGTAACAAAAGGTAAACAAGGTGCTACATACAAAGGTAATACTTATAATGCACCTGTAGTTGAAGTTCACGATGTATGCGGTGCTGGAGATACATTTTTATCTGTGCTTGCATATTCATATTTAAACTGCAACAACATAGAACAGTCAATTATGCACGCTAATAACGCCGCAGCATTATCTGTGCAACACAGCGGAGTATACGTACTTACAGAAGAGGATCTAAAACAAATATGATAATATTAATTACTGGAGAAAAAGGGTTTATTGCAAAACATCTAATTGATCATTTACAAACAGAACACGAAGTTCATGGCTATGATTATGATGAAAATCATAAGCCTTGTGTTGACGGATATGATTGGGTAATACATCTAGGAGCAATATCTAGTACTAGCGAAAGAGATGTTGACAAGATTATGTCACAAAACTATGAATTTTCTAAATGGATATTCAATGAATGTAATTCTAAAGGTGTAAATTTTCAATATGCATCTAGTGCAAGTGTATATGGACCATATGAAAAGTTTGGAGAAGATGATCCTAAACAACCTCAGAGTCCTTATGCTTGGAGCAAGTATCTATTTGATAGATGGATATGGCAACAAAAACATAAGGTATGTGTACAGGGTATGAGATATTTTAATGTATACGGACCTAGAGAAGAACACAAGGGCACACAGGCAAGTCCTATAACAAAGTTTACAAAACAAGCAGAGGAAGAAAGTGTTATTACTTTGTTTGAAAACAGTGACAAGTACCTAAGAGATTTTATCTTTGTAGGTGATGTGTGTGACATACATGAGCAAATGATGCTGCATGTTAAAGAGTCTGGCTTGTACAATATTGGTACAGGCTCTGCAACCAGTTTCCAAACAGTTGCAGAAATAATTGCAAAAAAATATAATGCAGATATAAAGTATATTCCAATGCCGGAGGAATTACAAGGGCAATATCAAGAATATACCTGTGCAGATATAACCAAGTTACTAAATATTTTTGATATACAGTTTAAAACTGTAAAAGAATATATTGAAGGTGTCTAAACAAAAGATGCTTTTATACCTGCAGACGATGTAATTTCTTTACATGCTGCATTTTCTATTTCAGGATCTGGTAAAGAACTAGCAAATGCCCACAAGTTATCAAACACCATAACTTTTCTTGCAAGGTTTTTGTAGGTAAATTTCTTTAACTTTTTTTCTGTTTCTTCCCCATAACCGGTACGAACTAATATAGGTGTTGCTCCTATTTTTTCTGCTGCTTTTAAATCTGTTAATTTATCTCCAACATAAAATCCGCCTTTAAATTTTAAGTTGCATTCAGATTCTGCTTTTTTAAACATACCAATATTTGGTTTAGCAAACATATCGTTCTTCTGGCTTGTATGACTATAGTAAATTCCATCTATGCTATCACAACCTGCTTCTCCTAACAAATTAAGCATATAATCATGTACAACAGCAACTTCTTCAGTAGTCATTATACCTTTACTAACTCCGGCTTGATTAGTTAGTACAACAATATTGTAACCTTTTTTTCTAAGAAGTGTTACCGCTTCTATACTATTTTCTATAGGTTTGAATTGCATAGGATGGGTAACATAAGTTCCAAGATCTTCGTTTATTGTTCCGTCTCTATCTAGTCCTACAGTAATTGAGTTTTTAATCATTTTATATCCATGCAACTTTAATATCTTGGTCTGAAGTTTTATTCTTATAATTTAAATTAATAATAATTCTTCTTTTGGTATCTGTTGCACTTATCATTTTATGACGAATATCAGTATCAAAAATTAATATCCTATTTTCAACAGAATCAACATTAATTATTTCTTTTTCAACATCTAGCAGGGTTTTAGCATTACATGTTGTCATATACATTATGGCTGTTTTAGAATTTCCATCATCTAAATCAGTATGCCACGAAGATTCGTATATGTCCTTTTTACCTATGGACAAATTCGCCCTAACTTGTAGTAACGAAGAAGTGTTTAATCTAGTGAATAATGGTTCGAGCAGATTAAAAAAAGGACTAGAAACAGTGTTGTTGTAAAAAAAATTATGTGTGAAATAAAACATACCGCTTTCATCATTATTTGATGTTAAATTATCTCTATAAAACCAACTTATGTCGTCTGATGTTAATGCAGTTTTTATTGCATCAAAGTATTCTTTATCTAAAAAATTATCTATTACTTCGTACGCTAATTTTTTAGTCATGATGGTCATCCTCTATAGATATATCCATGTTCCATGAAATAATTGTTTTTATTTCTTCTGTATTATTAACAGGAGCTCTATGTATGACCCAACTAGGAAATGTAACTATATCTCCTTCGTGTACGTCAAATGTATGTGTATCTTTAGTTAACGGATTAATCCATTCTGTTTGTGCATCTTCTGGCAAGTTTACGTAATAAACATTTGTAAAGTTGTTACTGTGTGTATGCCATGCGTGCTTGCCGCCTTTTGCATATTGTTGAAACCAAATTTCAGTAATACCAAATGTTTTATATCCCATTTCTTGACACCACTTATTAATGTGCATAGAAAGAGAAGGATTTATTAGTTTCAACCACTCTCTATCTCCATCATATCTTGCAGTATTCCAATCACATTTAACAATATCACTGTCGGGTGCAGTCATATGTTCTGCATTTTCTTGTGCATGAATAGCATCTAGTACTTGCTGTTTTAGTTGATTGTGTTCCTTAAATGGTCTTACAGTAATAGGAAACGGAATAATATCATCCATTAAAATAAATCTCCTTTCCTTTTTAATATAATGTTTGATGAAAACACAACTCTAGGTTCAGATGTTTGATTAAAATGTACATAGTGTTCTAAACAAGAAGGAAACATTAGTAATAACCCTTCTTTCATTTCAGGGTAGAAAGCATTAGGATAATCATTCATAGGATCTAATTCTAAATACTTTAAATGGTTTGATAAGTTAGGTGTCCTAAAAACAAATTGTCCTGCTTCTGGACTAGGCTGTTTTAAAATTACAACACAAGAAAACGCTGGCACGTTAGTTGTAATATGATCATGTAATTGTTGATGATCGTGTTGCTCATGTACGTTATACCAAGTCTCTATGTCTACACTATAAGGAAATTTAAACAAATATGAATCAATATAATCTTGTATATAAGGTGATGGTAGTAATGTATCATTCCATTTTTTAAAAAAATCTGAATCGTCCCAACGTTGAGATAGATTCTTAGAAATTTTACTAGCATTATTAGAACTTCCTGTATTACTTCCATCTAAAATTAACGGTAGGTAATAATCCTGTAAACTTTTAAGATCCTGTGGTTCTAATTCTTTTATACCAACCGGATAACCTTCAAGTGAAATTTTTAACATGTTTTTAATGTTTCCTTAGTATATATACCAGTTTTAAACCCGGTTGTAAGATCTACAGTTTTACCAGTCTTAAAGAATTCGATTATTTTATCTGCTAGAATCTTATGATTAACTTCTGAAAAATGATTAAATCTAAGATCACCGGTTTTATCGTAATATGCTATAGCAGTCTTTTCGTTATTAAATTCTAATCCTGATGTTTCACATAAGTTACCCTTTACTCCTGGAACATTGTCAAACCCAGGGAGAATTAGACAACGGATTCTATGTTCTCCATACATCTTAACTTTACGTGCTAATGAATCAAGAAACATGCTGTAATGTATAATATTTCGTCTTTCGAAATATAAATGTCTTTTATACATTTCTATTGCTTGATACTGTTCTTCTGTAACATCAACACCTGGAGTTATCGTTGTCGCTAGTTGAATTGCCATGTATGGTTTATTTTCAAAGAACCATTCTCTATGCATAGAAGTCGGTTGTATTATGACAAAATCCCCTTCCTTAAATGAAGATTCTCTTTCAGCCAGTTTATAATAAATGTAATCATTAGAGCATCCTAACACAGAATCATTTATATATTCGCTATCTCCAAGTATGCTTTCTTTGACAATCGTAGTCCAAGTTTTTTCTAAAGGCATGTATGTTACTGGTGTTCCATGAGGACCAAACACTTCGTTCATATGGCTCTGGGGGATTGAAAAACTATCTCCAAAAATATGCAACATTATACTGCGCCTGTTTCTAACAAGATATTAAAAGACATACTAATTCTATCTCCGTTAGTTTTGTTTTCATTAACACTGTGGTCTAAAAATCCTGGAAACAAAATTAGTCTACCTTGCTCAGGCGAAAAAGAATTTTCATGTGCAATAGAACTTCCAATAGGATTACATTTTAACGCTTTCAGTGTATTTCTAAAAACAATATCTCCGTCATCTCCACTAGTTTTAAACCAATATACTCCACTAATATGGGCATTACCATGATCATGAATATGCGAAGAAAGTCCAGGCTTGTTTAAAGTTAACCATGAAGAAGTCATCGCTGCTTTGTAGGCAGGTTGGACATTCATTGCTGCCATGTAATTTACACAGTGATGCATAATAGTTTCACCGGTTGTTTTCATATTTTCTAATTGCAATAGATGCTCAAAAAAGTCACCTTGATTAGATAGATATTGTGAAGATGAACCCCAATTTGGATTTTGTCCCCAAGTTCCTTCATTATATAGTTTATCAACTATAGGCTGTAATTCGTTTTGCACATCTGTATATGCTTGGTTTTCTAATTTATAGGTGTATAAAGGTGTTGGAAATAATTGAAAAATTTGTCCTTCGACATCCATCGTTACCGCCTTTCATTATGCTCTATATTTACTAGCATTTTCGTTGCAGGAAAATAGATATAATTTATTCCTGAATTATAAAGAGTACGCATAGCATCATCAATAGTTTCAACTAATGGCTCTCCGCCTAAATTAAAACTAGTATTAAACAATGCAGGTACTCCTGTTTGGTTTTTAAATTCTTTAATCAAATTGTACCAATGTTCATTTTGTTCTTTAGTAACTGTTTGTATTCTACATGTATCGTCTACATGTATGACTGCTGGTATTTTTTCTTTTACGCCAGGTTGGCAATTGACTGCATACATCATGCTAGGCGAATCTTCCATTCCACGTAAATCAAACCATTCATGCACATCATCTTGTAATACAGTTGCAGCAAAAGGTCTAAAATATTCACGCTTCTTAACCAAGTTAACAAAATCTTTGCCGTTTGGATCTGTTGGGTCATACATTAAAGAACGATTACCTAATGCACGAGGACCGCTTTCTCCTCTTTCTTGATATAGTGCTACAATATTTTTGTTTCTAATAGTATCTATAACTTGTTTATAATCTACATCTGTTGTTACATTACCATTGTATTTCTTTGCAGTTTCTCTAATTATATCTTCAGTAATATTTTGTACTGGTCCTAAAAATAAGTTTTCATCTTTAGTTCTTAATTTGTTATCTTGAGATGTAAGATAATAATGATAAAATGCTGCACCCATTGCAGTACCTGCATCATTGCTAACAGGTTCTACATATATTTTTACACCTTCTGGTAAATGTTTTAAAAAGAAATAATTAGCAACACAATTTAAAGCATAACCGCCGCTGATAACAATATTTTTATTACCAGTGCGTTCAATTGATTTTAATATTAAATCAAGTACTAGTTGTTGAGATTCTACTTGAACATTATATGCCATGTTTCTGCGTGATGGAAGTAGTGTAACATCTTCTCTGTCAGATTTTCTAAGCAGTTCTTGAATTCTGTCTTGTTCATCTTGGTTGTCTGGATCTTTAGCAGATCGAATTATATCACTCGGATCATATATTCTATCTCTAATCTCTGGGAATTCAGATTCATCTACCCATGCTCCATTAGGATATGTACAAGTAAATAAATCTTTGTTGCCACCAAAAGCATTAGTGTAAATCTTAGGTGCTTTGTTTGGTTCACCATATGGAAATAGTCCCATTGTTTTACCGGCTTCAATTGAATCGAATCCGCAAAATCTAGTTACTGCTTCATATGCTTTAACAATACCTGCTTTATCGTTTATCATTACTTCTGTAGCACTACCGTCTGCGTTATAGTGCTCAGTTCTCCAAGGCCCGTTTCCTCCAAAATGCTTATAAATTTCTGTAAATGTTGCAGGATATGCGCAATCGTATATACTTTCAACCTCAAACATAGTTTGTCCATCTGGTCGTTCTACAAATGTTCCTGCTCCATCAACAATTATAGCACTTGCCTTTTCAAATCCTGATCTATAAAATGCTAGTGCAGCATGACTTCTGTGATGTTGAGCATGATATTTAACAACCTGTGTTTCAGGGTCTTCAATTAATCTTAATTTTCTAGCAAGTGCAGTATATACATCTTGACGGACATAATCGTTTAGAGGTTCGTCTGCGTCTTGCGTATGAGATATTGCAAGATAATCAATCTTATCTGTATAATCTAAAATTTTAATCATACTTGCAAGAGGTCCTCCGTCGTATTTGTAACGGGATAATCTTTCTTCTTCAATTGCAAATACAATTTCGCCGTCTTTTAAAAGACAAACACCTGCATTGTGCCCTCTAGCAATTCCTGCAATGTAGCCTGTTTTTCTCATTATTGTTTTCCTAAAGTATCTTTAATTTGTTTTACAATTTTTTTCTTAGTGTCTGAGCTCAGTTTCATTAAGTTTTCATTCTGTCTATCAATCCTAATATCTATTGCGACTCTTAAAGGAGAATATTTTCTTTCACCTATTCCGTTGTCTATAATTTTTAGTGTAGTGCTCTCCGGATAGGAAATGTTTTCAGGAAATGTACTACCTATAACTACTGTGCCAGGTTTTTTAAGAGCGTGAACAACATGTTGTCCTACTGAATCACAACCTAAGAAATAATCCGCAGCATTGATAATTGCAGTCCATTGTAATAAACTTACTTCTTCTGGAAACATTACATTAAGATTTTTATCAGTTGGTATTTTCATACTGCTCATTAGTATGACAGCATAATCTTTATTCAATTCTTCAAGTAAGTCTATAATATCATCTACTTCAAACGACCTGCCGCTTTCATCAACAATTACACCGCCATGTATTGTAGCAGTAGATCCAAATGGTTGAAATATTATAACTTTATCTTTTTTGAAATGTCTTTTTGCTTCTGCTACTAGCTCTTCTCCTGTTGCAATATCTTTTTTTCCTACAAAGAGTTCGTTATATTCTTTTGTTTCTGGAACTGTTTCAGGTGGATAATCATAGTTAATCAACATGTCAAAGGATTGAACTAGATTGGCTCGTTGAGTAAAATACGCATTAAGTTTGTAAGGTTCAGGTGTAATGATTTCTCTATCTTTCAATTTGTCAAAAAGATTAGGATCATTAGCAGGAAAGGTGTTGTTTACTAGTATTTTGCTAGTAAGATATAAATCAATCCAACCTTCTACAATAATAGGTGCTGTTGGATCTATATTTTTTAAATGATATTCTAGTGCTGGAATCGCACAAAGAACGCGACCTGCACCACCGTTAATAAAGAATGCTTTTTTCATTAATATTATAACCTTTGCTAAATGCTGTAGTTATAATATTTATTTTGTAGATTTATACTGAGGTAGTAATGTGAATAGTTTAATTTACACCGTTTGGAAGCATACTAATAGCATCATCATCGTCACTGTTTCTTTCAGAGATCATTGTAACTTTAACATGTTCATCATTAAAGTTTGGATCAGGCGCATCGTCAGGTGCCATTGGAAATCTTACCAAATTTCCAGGAACTCCATCCCACGTTACTGGCATATCTCTTAGTTTTTGTCTATATTCTCGCCATTGAGTTTTTAATGATTCTGGCATATCTTCTGCTAGTTTGCCATCACTGTTAGACAATCTAAGATTTCTTTCACCCCTTAGGAAATCCCAACCATCAACATAGGCTGATCTCTCCATCTTTTTGAATTCTAAAGGCTTTTTATAATCATCGTATAATGCATATTCGTTATAAACTTCACAAATATGTGTAGGATCAGGAATAATAGCGTTTGGTTGATCACTAGGACCAACTGATACTTCGTATACTTTAGGTTCTACAACACCACCCCACAATAAAACAATTTTAATTGTGTTAACATCAGTATCTGCCTTTAATATTTCTCTTCTTAGGTTTAATGGAAGTGGACAATCAGGCTCTTCTTCGTGTGTATGACACTGTTCTA
>CETY01020430.1_pt1 | contig 14798 bp, 2 predicted proteins | sample 361551 | NCBI WGS metagenome assembly CETY01 (sample SAMEA2623135, study PRJEB7988) | marine metagenome | biome: marine biome (ENVO:00000447); feature: deep chlorophyll maximum layer (ENVO:xxxxxxxx); material: "saline water (ENVO:00002010), including plankton (ENVO:xxxxxxxx)" | depth 45 m | reverse complement strand
ACTCTCTTCAACGATATCATGTCATCGTAAGAACCCGAAAATTCGGAAAATGAATCGACTGCCTGTGGAGGCGAGTTTTCATTATCCCAAGATTGTGGTCTACCTATAAAAAGGTATACACGATCTCGTGTTGCACCTGCTGCGGTATCGCTTTGAGTTGCATCTGGACCTTCGAGAGCCTTAATAAATTTTAATGCTGAAAAAATCCTAAATTGATCAGTTAATAGAGCTGCCATTTCCTAGTGACTATTGTCCTCTTGTTTATTTATGCCTATTTGGAACGAACTATTGTTGAATACTCAATTCGCTTGATTCTATATGTTGCTCCGCCATTACCAACTGCATTTTCTCCACCCAAAATTGCCTGTGCTTTAGCATTTGCACCAGTGGTATCTCCAGCAGCATTATTAAATGTTACTGTAGGATGAAGATCATAAAAACTATCTACACTCTGAATTATTCCATATCCACCATTAGTAATAGTAATAGATGAAATTTGATCTCCTGCAGATGACATAACACAAGTACCAGTTGATGTAATATCTCCTGAATCTTCAACAACCAATGTTGGTGGTGCAGTATAGTTAATACCTGGGTCTTGAATAACAAAATCAATTACTGTAGAATTATATGAAAACTCATATAGTAATCCATTAACACCCTTACTAACGTCTCCAGTATTATATGGAACAATATCTTTTAACTGTAATATTGTATTTACTGGATCCCAAGAAACAACTGTTCCTCTAACACCAGAGACAGAACCAGTAACAATTTCATTAACACCAAATGATAGATTATTTGAATTAGAAGGATCTAAATACAAATTAATTATTGCCTGATGTTCAACACCATCTGTAAGTGTTCCTGCGGAACTAATAGTTGCATACTTGAATGGAATATCTGCGTCTTTAATTTGGTCACCAACTTGGAATAGAGTTGTATTCTGACCACCAAGGGTTTCTTCAATACCATATAACGAATTAAAAATACCACCATCAAGACTAATCTGATTTTCAAAAGTCGTACCAGTATTAACCAAATCAATAATACCATCACCAGCACCATCTAGTTCATCATCATCTTCAAACTTTTTATCTATCATAAGACCAATAGGAACTGTTAAAGTAACAATACCTGGTCCTCCAAGGTCATCTAATAGAACGTGAGGATTAAATCCACCAGCAGCACTACTAGCAATACCAGCATCAAATTGTACAATAGCGTCTTCAGTAGAAGGTCTACCACCATCAATGAATGCTAATTCATCAACCTCGAATGTAACTAATAATTCTCTTGTAGATGGATCAAAATCGTAAACCTTAGCAACCTTATTAGCTGAGTTCTCAACCTTTCTTATAACTCTATCACCAACATTAAATCTATAATTTGATGTGCCATCTGGATTATTCTGACCATTATCAAGAATAACTCTTTGATCATAATTAAAGTTAAGACCTCTAGTTAATCCTGAGAATTTACCAGGAGCTTTATTTGTATATGCTATAGTTTCTTTATTAAGAATAACTTCACCAGAACCAGGATATGCATCTGTAGAATCAACATATATTGTTGTGTCTGCTGCAGCAACATCCTTAACAAGACCTGTAAGATAATTTGCACCTGAATTATATGCCTGTCTAGCACTAGTTTTACGTTTGAGGTTAACTAATTTAGTAAAGATAATTGATGGTGGATTAATATATCCAGCACCAGGATCTGTTACATTAATAGCACTAATACTTCCCTGATCTATAACAGCCTCTGCTTTTGCTCCTATACCTCCACCACCAGTAATTAAAATGTATGGAGGTTCTTCATAGTACTCACCAGCATCAACAATAGAAATGTTTTTAATTTTTCCTAAAGTATCAATAGATGCAGCACCTTGAGCACCCTGTCCACCACCACCTTCAAATATAAGAGTTGGAGGAGTTGCATATTCTCTACCACCACTAATTAACGAAAGACCAGTAACTGTTTGTACAATAGGTGTACCTGTAGCACCAGTACCTTCTCCACCTAATACTCTTGCAGTTGCAGCACCAAAATAGTTATCACCCATTTTGGTCATTGTGATATAATCAATTGTTCCAGGATTAGTTGTACTTAAGATAATTTCACCTTCTGCACCACTTGGAAAATTAGATTCTTGAGTTGGTAATAGGTCTCCTTCAAATACAGCATTACCATAAAATCTTTGTCCAATAGCATATGGATAAGATGGATTACCTGAACCATCTTCTGTTAAAAAGTATGCATATGTTCCATTTGGATATTCAGGAGTAACAGCAAATTTACCATTATATTCATCAAGAGTACCTTGATTATCCCAAATATTATCCTCAATTAAATCACCCATTACATAACCATCATTAACAGTTCTTATTCCTATTCCAGAAGAAGTATATCCAAAAAGATATAATGCTTGAGGTGCATCTACAGGAACTGTAAATCTAAACTCTCTTGTACTAGCAGCATTAAATCCAGAATTATATGCAGCATAACTTACTTCAGAACCATCTAACCAATAACTAACACCTACTCCACTATACAAATAAGTTGAATCTTGAGGGGTGCTAGATACATGCCAACCATCATCCGATGCAGATAATAATATTTGATTATTAATATTACTTGCATCATTTTGTTGGAAGATATATGTACTACCTCTCAAAAAGTTTATGAATGATAATTGAGAACCATCAAAATTGTATCCCTGACCACCAACAACAGTTACTGCATAAGTTGTAGTAGAAGGTGTATTAACCTGTGGTCTTGCACCAGCTATTTCAGACCCTGTTCTTAATCTATATCCAGATGTCTGCCTCACAACAGTACCACTAGCATCATATCCCCAAGGTCCGTAAATAGGATATCCATCAAAAGACATACCCAATATCTTAGAATGTCCATCAGAATGTTTTGAATAATCAGGACCAGCAAAATAATCAGTAATATAATAATCGTTAGTTGGTGTATGTGCTTCAACTGTAGGATCTAGAATCATATATCCTTCATGACCTTCATGACCAGACATATATCTATGATTCTTACAATAATAGTAAATACGATTAGTTTCATCCTCATTCATTATGAATAGAGGTTGCAACTCATTCTCATAGTCTGTAGATGCTGCTGCACTTGCACCTGTACTATTATAATAAAGAGTACCACCATTTAACAATCCATCTCTTGTAGTACTGAATTGCATTGGGTGGCCATCTGTATGATGAGACCCAGGTGAATTAGTAAGGTCTGATTGATCCCATTTAATTAAATAATTTCTCTGTACTTTAATATCTTCAGGAGCAAAGTAATATTGACCTGGAACAAATGCACCAAATTCTGAAGCATCATCTCCAAAATCAATATAGAAAATACCATTAGGAAAATATGTTACTGGTTCTGCAATTCTAAAACTAAATCCAGTAGAACCTAAAAGAACATCATCTTCTGTAAATGTATTTTTAAGATCTCTAAGATAGATATGTGTTATCTGACCTAAACCATTCTTTACAATCTTAGCAATTTCTCCTCTACCATTACCACCAATCTCATCAACTGTTCTTCCTATTTCAACGTCACCTAAAACTTGATCAACATTCTCAACTTGAAACATTACATTATCAAATTCTACTTTAATTTTCCAAGTAAATACCTGTTGTTTACCCCAATCAAATACACCATTCTTTAATGCAAATTCCCCAATAAGTTTACTTGATTGATAATAGTATTGGTTTCCATCAACTACTGAATCATAAGCACTATTACTTTTAATATGTGTATGTTGTACCGTATCAATAGTAAACCCTGGAGGTGGATTTCCATCTGGTCCCCATTCTGGTGTATGTAAGAATGCTCCATTGGCCATTATACCAATGGTTGTATCTGGATTGATCTCTCTAGTCATCGAATCAGGTACATCCTTACCTCCTCTATAGATGTACTCTTGACTATAATTTCTATCAATTAAATAATCTTGACCACCTGGTTGCCTTTCCTGATCTATTATAGTTGGCTTAGGACTATTATCAGAGGTTAAAGTAAGTCTATCAGAGTTAGTAGCAAAAGAACCTATAGTAGGAGAATTTGGATGAGACTGCCAAATTTTATTAATGTCAAATGATGTAACTACATTAGGAGTATCTTGAGATGGAATAATCTGCAATCTTAAAGGATCGTATCCTTTACCTCTCTCTAAAACTCTAACGTGTATAATTTTACCAGAGTCATCATCAATAATAGGATACAGTAATGCTGCCTGGTCAGGTGTACCACAACCAGTAATAGTTAACCGTGGAGGATCTGCTTGAGAATATGAATCTCCTCCGTCAACTACTCTTACTGCACGAACTCCAAAAACTTCATCAAAAATAGGTTCAATTACAGCACCACTACCAGGAACAGTTCTTGCCATATTTTATTAACCGATTACGTTGATTGTGCCATTCATGGCAGCGTGTAATGTACACTGATAATATAAAGTATTAGGTGCATCCATAGGGATTGTCCAGTAAAGAACAGCAGTTCCACTACCAGTCTGTCCATCTGTATATGGAGTACCACTTAATCCTTGACTACTCTGTATTCTGAATGGATGTGCAGATGCTTGAATAGTATTATCAAAAGCATATGTAAACCCTCTCATAACATAAAGAGTTGGGTCTGCAGTTGCAGTAGCAAATCCAGGTCCAGCAATAGTATAATCACTAGAACCACTAGCATTCACTTCCCACCATGTAAGAGGACTTCTTGTAGGAACCCAAGTAGTTCCATTATAAAATAACGAATCTCCCTGAACTAAAGAACCAACATCAGTATCAGTTAAAGCACCAAATGTTGTAGTAAGAGTTCCAGAAAAATCTATTGTTAAAGTATCATTAACAACTGTTGTAGTGATGTTTGAACCACCAGCAATAGTTAATGTGTCTGTCTGACTATTTGCTGTTGTAGTACCAGTATCACCAGCAACAGTAGCAAATAGATCAATTGAACTGACTCCAGCAGCATCATCACCTGGCTTCCATTTAGCAGCAGTGGAATCCCATTTAAGAACTTGATTATTTGTAGGAGCAACAGTAGTTGTATCAACGTCTGCTAACAAATCAACACTAGAGTACTGTGTCGCTATTTTTGCTCTAACATCACCAACACCACCAGTAGCTATATTAATATTTACATATGGATTATCATCACCATCTACAGTAAAGAAAAATCCACCATAAGATGCTGCAGCAGGTGCAGAACCTAATGATGTAAATTCATTCTTATATCCTACTTGGGTTGGAAAATCAACAATTCCAGTCGCACCATCAAAAGTACTAGTAATACCACCATTAGATATAGTAACATCACCTGTTCCATTGGGAGCAATAGCAATGTTTCCATTAGATGAGGATATGATAGAATTTCCATTTACATCCAGTGCTGCTGTTAATGTTGTTAAATCAGACGGTAAAAATGAAGACCCATTATAGCGTAAGACTTGTCCAACAGCAGGGTTTGTGACACTAAGCTGTATGTTAGTACCATTACCTATTGCAGAATATACTTCATTAAAATTGTCGTTTATCTTGTCACCACCACCACGCAGGGTATCCCCTGTGTTGTCATTAGCTACCGTACCAAGATTTAGTGATTGCTTAGCCATTTATCGCTACATTTTTAGTTATTTATGTTAGTATCTCTGGGTCTATCAACTCTTCTCCATATTGACTTAAGTCAGGAGCAGTCCAATCATCAGGTACACTTGTTTCAACCTCGATATTAGGAGTTTGATATCCAGTACCAGCGTTGTTAATAACGACTCCACCGATTCCAACTAGTGCGTTGATGTCACCATCAAAACCTGATATAGAATCAACTCTAACATTTGGTCTAGTTGTATATCCAGAACCACCAGCAGTAACCTGAACACTCTGAATAAACCCTGAAGTTAAATTTGCAGTTGCTTTAGCATTTTTACCAAAGACTGACCCAAGATAGTCGAAAGTAATTAGAGAGTTAGAAGACTCAATAACAGCAACTTCTCTGTCTGCAGTCTCACCTTGAATATCAATAAAGTCACCAGGTTCGATAGGTGGAATAACTTCAGCAGCGTCAACGTCTGCCTCAGAACCAACATAAGAGAATCCAACGAATGTTGAACCTACACGTGGAATTTCAGAGAAGATAATACGTGAACCAACCAATTCAAAACCAACACCTGGTTCCTGAATAACACCGTTAAGCGAAACAATGATATTATTTTCTGGTCTAATGGTTGTAGACTGAACACCATCTGTAAGTGTTAGTGAGTAGAATACATCATTACGTTTAAGGTTGAATGACTGACGTAAGGAGTCGAACTCAAAGGATATATCATCCAATTGTCTCAACTTACCTACGTAGAATCCTGTGAAAGATGCACCTAGTTCTGGTGGTTCTGTAAACTGAATAGAATCAGAGAACGCTGTATATGCGTTAGAAGCACCTGGAGGTTGTAGAATACCATTAACGAATACGAGAAGATGCCCAGCTGGATCTGGTAGGTACTGAGTACCATTACCAATAGTAAGTTTGAATGTGTCTTGAACACCATCAAATCCCTTGAACGCTCTCTTAACACGTGCGAGAAGATCAACTTGTGTAACTATAATTGCCTTATAATTATCAGCACTTAATATTGAATCCTTAGTATTAAATGAACCTTTAATGTCACTAAGATATATTCTCTTATTAACACCACTAGGACGTATATCCTGAACTAAGGCGGAACCAGCACCAGGAGTTACTACTCTTGTAGTTACAGTTGCGTAACCAACTGGGAAGTTATTTCCTATACCGTAGTCACCTACAAGGTCTCCATTTGTAATGGTTCCTTGGAAATCAGCAATATAAATGAAACTATTATCTAAATCAATTTCAGATATTATTGCATATGTGTTAAAGTCTTGAATTCCACCAACAACCTTATACAATCTATTTCCAACTGCAAACTCTTGTAATCCACTAACAATAGAAATACCAAGTCTTACATATCCCTTTGATGAAATTCTATCACCAACTGAAAGATCAAATCCATCAAATTTATTTACCTCAATATACTTCCTAGAAGTTTCTGGATAAACAACAGATGTTGTTTCAAATGATCCATTTAATGTCTCAGTATCAACTGTTAATGTACCACCAGTATTATCAAGAACTGCTGCCTCTGTGCGTAAGAATGATGTTGGAGTAGCAGTAGCACCACTTGTGTATGCCTTGAATGGAACAGAAGCATCAAATGTACCTTTAAGGTCTATAATTTGAATACGATCTTCTATAGCACTAATAGTTGCAGTTGGTGTAGGATTCCTATCTTGTTCTTCAAGAACATCACCGACTGCCCAAGTTCCACCTGTAACAAGGACATCCAAGTATCTAAAGTTTTCATCTTCCCAGAAACCATATATCGTAGCAGTTACACTTGCGTCACCTTGTTTCTTAATGACAGCATTCATAAAGAATGGTCCGTCTACGATAACAGCATCAAATCTAAATCTCTTAAAGATTTGAACTATCTTACCTTCATTAACCATTACATCTTCTAATTCCGCATATGCACCACTATTAAGTCCATATAAGTAATCAGAATCATTTAATCCACCACCTAAACCAACTGGTAAGCTTCTATTTCCATAAGTGTAAGTTGGAATTCTAACTCCATTATTAACAGTGATGTTTGTATAATAAGTATCAAGTCCTAATTGACCATTAATTATGCTTAGATTTTCACGAATACATCTAGTAACCGCTTTATCATTATAGTATGCAGAAGACTCAGTACTAAAATACTTAAGGTAACTAGAAGCTGGTGCAGGACTTGTAAGTGTGTTACTTATTGCTTCACTTGTATATTGTTCTAATGCACTTAGAGCATAAGCCTTAACGTTATACTCTGTATCTGCATAGAATACCTCACCAAGTACAGAAGTATAAGGATCAATACCACCCTTAGAAAGTTTAGCACCCCACATATAAATTCCACTTGAACCATCTCCAGTATAAGCAAGAGCATTATTTTCATTGTACATTAAGAATAATGCTCTTAACTCAGCAAATCCAAATGATATTGTTGTTGTAATAAACGCTCTATACCACCCATTACCATAAGGAACTGAACCGTATGCAACTGGAATAATACCACCTTGAGGTTGGAATAACGTTCCAGCTCCACCAGTGGAAAGATCTAAATCAAAGAATATATCTTGTTGTCCAACTGTACCAGAATCCATAACAAGTCCAAAACGAACTTTAGAATATTCATCCGCTTTAAAGAATACAGAGAACGTATAAGTCTGATTATCATCTTCACTTGCTGCACCACCTTCATCAAATGTGTTGGTAGTATCAGAGAAATCTATAACACCTTCATCCCATGTATCGTATGAGGTTAAACTATAATTTCTATAAGTGTAGTGATAGTTAGTATTTGTATACCCAATTAATTTCTCTGCAGTTTGTGTACCATCTGGTGATACTGCAAAGTCATCGCTAATAACAATATAAGCAGGAACCCAATTTATTCTAATTGCTTCTGGATTTGTCCATAAATTAGGACTAGAAATCTGTCCAGAAATATTAGATGTAATATTTTTAGCAAAATCAATAGTTCTTACATTAGCAGGTTTGTTAAACCAAGGATATGGATATCCAACTCCACCAATAGAAACATCAGCTTCAGCACCAGAACGAGTTCCAGTTAACTTATCATTACCTTCCCAAGGTGTGCCATACCATTTACCAACAACTAAGAATTTGGTATCAGATTGGAATTCAAGAACTACAGCAGAACCATTACTTCCTTGAGAGGTTATGAGTTCACCAACTTCAAAGTTCTTATCAAGATTTTCAATAACAATATTATGTGCAACTGCAGTATCAGTAATATCTGTTGTAATAAGATCATGTGCTAGATTAGTTACAATAGTATCAAGCCAAGTATCATATAACCAAATACCAGGACCAAACTGTGAATTAACTAGAGTTGTAATTTCTTCTTTATAATATCCTCTATTGAAAATTAAGTTCTTAGCAGCACCTCTCATTGCCAACTTACCAGGAGCAAGCATATTAAGAGCAATGTCAACCAATTCCTTAAATCTAGTGACTACTGAAGCCATATCAACTGGTGTTAATGCATCTCTATATGCAGTCTCAGTTGCATAATTGTAGTTATAGGAAGGTGATACTTCTTGTGAATTTAAATCATATAATCTATTCTGAAGTGCATGTTCACCCATCCACTTCATTTGCTCTATAGCAAATACTGTTGCTGTTAATTCATCTTCAACATAATTAATTTGTACTGTAGTAGATAGATAATTCTCCATCGCTGCAATTACACTATTAGATCCACCTGTTTGTAAGTCGGAAATTATAGCAATCATTATCAATTTAATATCACGTTGACAAGTAGTTTCACCACCTGGTTCTGGATACATGAACGCTTTGTAAGTAGTTCCACCTTCAATTAATTGGAATGTATACTCATTAGTTACTAATGAAGTAATTTCTTGAGCAATACCCTTTCTATTGAAATATAATCTATCAGCAGCAATCTCATAATCTGGATGTGTTGGTGCAATAATGTCATTAGCAATTTCAACCAAACTATCAATTGCTTCCTGAACATCAACACAATCACCAGGAGCAGTTATTCCATTAGGAGTTGCACTAACAAATGCATGTGCAGCAGTGTTACTAATAGGATAATTTGGTTCCTTATTAACATTAACTGTAACTGTTGTTCCAGTTACTGAAAGAATCTCAAGGTTCTTACCACTTGCATAGTCAGCACCAGTATCAGTTCCTGCAACACCAGAAGAACGTGGATATGTACCATTCGCAACACCTGAACCAGGATTACAAGAGAATGTTAATGAACCATCTGCTATCTGAATATATCTTCCAACAATAAGTGAGTGAGAACCAATTGTGATTTCTAAATCACCTGTAGTTGGACTGTATACTGCTCCAGTTGCAGTGAATTGAGTTGCGGTTGATTGTGTAATACCCCAATCACCAACAATAATCTTATCAGTATTATCTGAAGTTAAATCACCAGTAATTGCTTGCTTCATATAATGGGCAAGACGTAAATGAGCATACACAGATTGGAATAATTGTAATCTAATATGCAACAATATGTCATTTGCACCAAGATATCTCTTAGCAACATTTACAGTATGGAAATTACCACCATCTCTAAGGTCTTTAATAAATTCGCTAAGAATTAATGCTAAGTCAGTCTTACACTGTAAAGTACCATTTCCACTACCATCAGTATTTCTAGGCATCTCCAAAGCAAGATCTGGATATAGAGTAAGCATATCGTTAGATGCTTTATCTACAATAGGACCAGCATTTGCTTCGACTAAATCAGCAGCATCTTGGAATCTATACTTAGATGAAGCACCAATTTGATTTGCATATATCAAATCATTAACAGAATCATGTAATGAAATTGGGAAGGTTTCTTCTAGGTATGAATATACACGTCCACCAAGGAATGCATTATCAGGATCAGGAGTTAATCTTGATACACTACCCAAATGATCTATAGGAGAAGCAGAATTAGCACCTTCTAAAGTATCTGTAACAATATCAACTAAATTATCAACAGTTGTTTGAACATCTATACAATCATCTACTGAGTAATCCATAACGGTAACAGAATCAGATTTTGCAGAAACAAACTTATGCTTAGTTAAAACTTTCTGAACAGCACCTGGATCTATACTACTAAATGTATGAGAACTTGCTGGACTGTATAAAACATTATTGCTACTTGCGTTACCAGTAAATGTATGTGCATGATCACCACCAGTTAAAACTACTGCTCTAACAATACAGTTAGTAGCATAAGATTTTCCAGGTACGAATGTATGTGTAGTAACATTAGTAGAAGGTGTTACTTCTAAAACCTGTACTTGGAAAGTATATGTTGTTAATCCTGTAGATAGAACTTTCAACCACTTACCAGAAGCAGGGTCAGTTTCACGTGGATATGTATGCTCAGTTGCATTACCATCTTTAGTACATGTAAAGGTTAGAGAATTATCTTCAAATTTAATATATTCACCTGCATCCATATTATGAACAACAGATGTATATACAGTCATTATACCTGTCCAACCACTATATGTTATTTGTGTTGGAGTATATTTCTGATAAGCAGTATAGAATGCATGAGGTGTTGTATTACTAATAGCACCGTTAGATATATTAACAGTAATAGAAGTTGATGTTGTTGCAGTAATTGGATGTGCTTTATTGTATCCCCAATCACTTGTACGAGGATAATAGTGAATAGTACTACCACCATCTTGACCACAAATAAATCCAAATGATTGCTTGGCAATCTTAATACTATCACCAATATCTAAATCATGAGCACCAATATCAATTATTAAGTCACCAGTATTAGGATCAAATGCAGTTTGAGAACCAGCAGCCATTGAAGGATTGTATCCCTTAATAGGAGACTTACCAACATTAACTTCAATCATTCCATTCTGTGCTCTGATTCCACCACTTACAGATTTTACAAAAGCATGAGTAGAAGTATCTGAAGATATTCCTACATTAACTTCAAATGTATCATTGGTCTTATTTGAAATGGCTAACCATCTTCCACTTACAGGGTCAGTTGCTCTTGGATACTTATGTTCTGTTGTATAACCATCTAGGAAACATTTAAATGTTAAAGATTCATCAACAATTTGAATATAATCTCCATTACTTAATCCATGAGCAGTCAAAGTAATTGTCATTACACCTGTTGCAGGAGTAAATGCTGCATTACTAGCAGTACCTGCACTGTAATATACATCCGTTACAGGAATTGATTTCTCAGAACCATAAGGATCTGTTGAACGTGGATATGTCTTAGTGGCAGTATTTCCATCCATATCACAAGTAAACTGTAAAGTGTTATTCTGTATAACAATACTAGAACCTTTACGCATTCCATGTTGACCAATTGTTAAGGTCATAGCACCTGTTTCTGCATTGTAAGTAGCAGCAGAAGGTGTAAAGGTTTGATTAGTTCCAGGTGTACCTACATTAACAGTATATGTGTCTGCTGTAGTTGAAGTAATTGCCAACTCTTTTCCAACAGCACGTACATCATGTCCAGGTCTAGGATAAGACTTAATGGATTGATTATTATCCATTGCACATGTAAACTTAATTGACTCATCATTAATAACAATTAAGTCATCAGTTTCTATATCATGTCCGAGATTAGTAAATGTTAACTCACCGTTTGAAGTATCATATGCTGCACTAATTGGAGAATATGGTCTATAATTTTTATTGAATGAAGTAGGACCAACATGAACAGTGAATGAGTTTGTATCAAATTTCTTGATAGATAATACCTGTTTTGCTGCAGGGTCTGTTGATCTAGGATATGTGTGATTAGTTCCATTATCATCATAATCACATGTCATCGTTAAAGCATCAGCATCAATAGAGATTGCTCTACCTTTCTTCTTAAAGCATCCACCTTCAGCACCAGTTAATGTATGAGTGTACTGTCCACCAGTTCTAATTACAGCACGTGTCAATCCATTTGCTACAGCAGATTGGAATTGATGAGTTGTGGTATTAGAAGAAGTACCAACATTAATAGCAAATGTATCTTTAGTTACACTAGAAACAAGTAGATACGTTCCGCTAGCTGGGTCAGTAGAACGTGGATATGTATGATCAGTCTGATAATTATCTTGTAGACAACGGAATGTCATTGAACCATCGGCAATCAAAACCATATCACCATTCTCAAATCCATGATTCGGAACAGTAAGAACCATTGCACCAGTTGCAGGAGTAAATGCTGCACCAGTTATAGTAAATTTCTCTCCACCAGATTGGAATTCGTGTGTATAATCACCACCAACAGTAAATGCTTTATCTACTGTTAGTCCACCCTTCCAAACGTGGGTATATTGTCCACCACACTTAATAGCATCTGCAGATGCAGACTGGAATACATGAGTTGAAATATTTGAAGATATACCAACATCAACAGTAATTACACCTGTTGGTCTCTTCATGCTGTTTGCAGTAAAAGATACAAAAGTGTGTGTTGATGTATCACTGGACTTACCAATAAAGACATCAAATGTATCTGTTAGAACATTATCTAATGGTAACCATTCAAAGTAAGATGGATCTGTACGTCTTGGATATGAATGATTTGTAGCATCATCATCTTTAGCACAAGTAAATGTTACTGCACCTTCATCTAATCTAACCTTATCATTTGCCTTAACTAATCCACCAGAAACTGCTGATACCCATACGTGAGTTGTAGTGTTAGAAATAGGTGCATCACCAAACATATTTCCAACAAGCATACTGAAATCGTTAGCACTTGTACGAAGGATTGGGAAGAATCTTCCACTAGCAAAATCACTAGGTCTTGGATATGAATGATTAGAAGCATTACCATCTTCAGCACAAGTAAAGACTAAAGAATTGTCAGCAATCTTAACCATGTCTCCAGTTACAAATCCATGATTAGCACATGTTACATATAGTTCACCCGTTGCTGTATTGAATGATGTACCACTTTCTGCAGTCTTTGTAGTTGGAGCAGTTAATCCATGACCAGCCATAGTTATGGTCATCATACCTGTGGTTGGATTGTATGCTGCTAATGTTGGTGAATGTTGAGTAGTCTTAACATCCTGTACATAAGTTGCAGTGTTGTATGCATAGTCAGAACCACCAGGAGCATTAGAACCAGATGAACGAGGATATGTCTTATCTGTTGTTTGTCCATCAAGATCACAACGGAATGTTAATGAATCTTGCTCGATATAAACAGAATCACCAGCTCTTGTGATTCCATTGTCAACACAACTTACAAATGTATGAGTGTAATCACCACCAGTAATTACAGCACCTGATAGAGATGAATGATAGTTATGAGTACCAGCATGACTAATTGCAGTATTTTGTGACTCGTTAACGTTTATAGTAATAGTTGTAGCATCAGCTCCTGTTATAGTAACAGCAGTATTATATGCATAGTCCTCATTATCAGTTGTATTAGCACCGTATGATCTTGGATATGATTTCTGAGTAGAGAATCCATCTCCACCATAATCACAAACAAATGTGATTGAATTATCTTTTAATCTTATGCTAGTTCCAACCGCAAGACTATGTGTACCAATAGTAAGTATTAAATCACCAGATACAGGATCATAATTAGCATCAGAAACATTAAAGTCTAATTGTGGTGAAGTTCCTACTGTAACATCAAATGTGTCATCAGTAACATTAGAAATAAGCATCCACTTTCCAGACTGAGGGTCTGTAGACCTTGGATATGTATGATTACTACCATGTTGGTCTAATGAACATGTCAATGATAATGCATCGTCAGCAATCTTAATCTTATCCCCTACTAAGAATCCATGATTAGGAATCGTAACTGTCATTACACCAGTTGTAGGTATATAAACAGCATTTGTTGCTGTATGATTGGTAGCATCTTTAATCCAATGATTACCAATAGTCAAGTCCATAATACCTGTCTCAGGTACATAGACAGCAGCAGAAGGTGTGTATGCTGAGAACTTACTCTTACCAACATTAACAGTAAAGGCATTATTATGAACCCTAACACCGTCAGCTAATCCAGAAACGAAGGTGTGTGTATAAGCACCAAATAAAGTTCTACCAACAAATACATCAAATGTAGTGTTAGTTGAAGCTTCTACAACACTCCATCCTCTTCTAAACACTGGGTCAGTCTT
>CETY01024992.1_pt1 | contig 14828 bp, 10 predicted proteins | sample 361551 | NCBI WGS metagenome assembly CETY01 (sample SAMEA2623135, study PRJEB7988) | marine metagenome | biome: marine biome (ENVO:00000447); feature: deep chlorophyll maximum layer (ENVO:xxxxxxxx); material: "saline water (ENVO:00002010), including plankton (ENVO:xxxxxxxx)" | depth 45 m | reverse complement strand
ACAGGCTCATTTGCCACAGGCTCATTTGCCACAGGCTCATTTGCCACCACCGCAAGTTAAAGAACCACCAACACTAAATTTTTCTAAACTTTTTTCTTTTTTTTCTACCTTTTGAGTTGTTAACATTTTATACACAGGTTTTAAAATATAAGATGTAAATACAAAAGTTAATAGACCAACAACTAATGCATGAATTACTAGTACCGTATAATAATTATGACCTACTTTTGTTCCTAATACATTTGATAATAATTTATCAACAGTGGAAAATAAAGGTGGAAAAGCAGCGACTAAAAATACAATTGCTGCTGTCATAGATATTTGAAAACTTTTATCTTGTAATATATTTTGTACAGATGCCATATTTATTATAAATATAGAAAAAAAAATATTATTAATTAAGAAATATATTATTTGGAGAATTATATTATAAATTTACTTTTTGGCCTTCTTCTTCTTCACAACCTTTACAGGTTCTTCTTCATCATCATCTTCTTCATCTGACATTTCATCTGTCCCTTCATCATCGTCATCCATATCATCATCATCGTCCTTTTCATCTACAAATGTATCATCATCATCATCCCGGAATGCATATTCTTCTAGACTTTCAGGAACCTTAAGTTTAATCTGTTCAGCCTTCCACGTTGCTCCAAATCCTGCGGATGAGAACCATAGACCATTACACTTTAGTAGTAGTCGAACAGTTGTTCCCTTACCTAGTAGTTTACTTGGTTCCTGATAATTTTCACCACCTGAATCATCTACATTAATCCTTTGTCGACTATCATCATAAAATTTACAATCAAAACTACCATTCCTTTGAATTACCTTAAATCCCATCTGTGCTGGAAACTTACCTGTAAATTCACCAGTATTTGGGTCTTTGTAATGCCTTACAATTGGAACATACTTATCATCAATTACATCATCTGAAATAGTCGGCTTACCAAACCACGCCTTACAATTTTCTTTAGCATCCGCTTTAATCTTTACATCAAATTCAGACATCTTAGATACAAATTCTTCCATATCTGGATTTCCATCTGATTTTAGAGATACCTTGCAACTGTATTTACCACCCTTTCCATCTGGATTAGGATACCAAGTATTATCGAATGGAAATGTCATTTCAGGAGTTTCTAGGAAAATACTATTAATTCCTTCTTTTCCATAATTAACATATGCAATCTTAGATCCACTGTCCATTTTCTTTACATCAGAATAACGAACAACACTTAGATCAATCTCCTTTGCCTTCATTGTCATGTTCTTTGCCATTTTGTTTTGATTTACTGTTTTTTTTACTCGGTTTATTTGTTTTACTTGGTCTATTCTTTTATTATTTTAATATACTTTTTTTTAATTTTATCAATTTCAAATTATTTTTATTTTTTTATTTTTTTTTTATTTTTTATTCTTTTCTCTTATACTTTATACTGACTTATATATTATAATATATTAACCTTTAAATAAATTTAAAATAAATTTAAAATTTTAATTTACTTAAATATTTTTAGATAAAGATAATATAAATGAAGTGTGTATATATTTACAAAAATCGTGAAACAGATATTTTTTGTAATTTTTCAAAGAAATATGGTAATTATTGTTTTAAACATCGATCAAATCATTTATTATGTGAAAATAAATGTATTGATTTTAAAAGATTTACATATGAAAATAAAGATTATACTATAAATGATATTAAAACTACTTTATCTAATTTGCATCCTCAAAAGAAATATAATAAATATAAGAAAAATGAATTATTCAATCTATTAATCGAAGAATATAAAAAATCCGATAATATTGATGCTTATACACAAAAAATAATTAAATGTCAATCTTATATTCGTAAATATCTTGTACAAAAAAATATAATACGAGGACCAGGATTTTTTAATCGTAATTTATGTAAGAATGATGAAGATTTCTTATATATGACAAATATTTCTGATATTGAAATAGATTATTTCTTTTCTTATAAAGATAATAGTCATATGACATGGTTTTTTGATATACGTAGTTTTAATAAATTATTAAATAATAATCAACCGAATCCTTATACTCGTGAAACTATACCTATTAAAATTATAGAAAATGCAAATAAATTAACACATTATTTGATTGATAAAAATATAAATATTTCAATTGAAGAAGTAAATCAAATGAGTCGCAAAGAAACTATAAAACAAAAAATAGTTGATCTATTTTCTACTATTACTCAAAATGGTCATTATTGTGATGTAAATTGGTTATTAAATATGAATATTTTAAAATTAAAATCATTGTATAAGAAACTTGAAGATATTTGGAATTATAGACTTATGTTAACTGAAGAAACAAAATCTAGAATTGCTCCACCGAATGGTTTAGTATTTAATATACCTATTAATGATGTGTATGATATGACAAATAAATACGAAATAATTGATGTAATATTGACAGAAGTTGATAAATTTAATAATGCAGTATCCATTCAAGATAAAAAATTAGGACATATGTATTTTTTAATTGGTCTAAGTGAATGTTGTCAAGAATGTTTAGATGCACATATTTGGATACAATATTCATTAGATCCTAGTTAAATATACTTAAAAACTATTTATAATATATATTTATAAATAAGTGCGGTTGATAGTGATAAAAAAAATAATAGATTATAGAAAAATGCCCAAGAAAGTAAACTCCAAGCCCAAAGCCAAGAAAGCCTCCAAGAAATCTGTCAAGACTGTTGTTGAGCCTGCTCCTGCTCCTGCTCCCGAACCCGAACCCGTAGTTGTAGAGCCCGTCGTAGAAGCCCCTACTGAATTTGATTACTCTGTTGAAATTTCTGAACTCCAGGGTGAACTTAAGAATGTTCTAAATACTATTAAGGGTCTCGTATCTCATGTATCTAAGCTCGAGAAGCGTATCAATCGTGATCGCAAGGTTGTTGAGAAGAAACTAAAGACTAAGCCTCGTCGTGCTTCCACTGGTCTCAATGGTTTCTCCAAGCCTGGTCCTGTATCGGATGAGCTCCGTGCCTTTCTATCCATGGGGAAAGATGATCTTATTGCGAGAACTGAGGTTACCAAGAAAATCACTACCTATTGCCAAGAAAATGGTCTACAAAAAGAGAGCGATAAACGTGTTATCCTTGCTGACAAGGCACTTACGAAGCTCCTACGCATCCCCAAAGGTGAGGATCTAACTTATTTTAACCTTCAGAAGTACATGAAGGTACACTTTCCTAACAAGGAAGGTGTATACCCCACCCTCTAAATAATTTTAAAAAAAATGTATATTTAATAAATTTTATTTTTATCTTTTATTTTTTCTGAAATATGAAATAATTATTCATACTACTTAATTTCATTAATGCAGGATTCTTTAAAATATCCAAACTCGATTTATAACGTCGTTTTAAGTCATCGTCTTCTTTTTGTATTGTTTCTAATTCTTTAATTATATCTAGAAAGGATCCAATATCATTTTCTATTACTTTATTGTATTTCGGTTTCATCTTTGGTTTATATGGTTCAAATCCATATTTATCCATAATATCTACAAAATAATCAAAATTTACTAAATATTCAGGTATATTTTGACCGATTGATTCCATAAATACATTTATTTCTTGACCTAACATATCTTTTTCTTCTCCTTTATATTCAAAATCTTTTGTTTTGTATTTTTTTTCAACTCTATATATTAATTTTCCTAAGTCATCAACATATTCAAAAGGTTCTGGTTTTTCTAATTCATTAAATATTTTTAATCCATCATAACATGTACCTATAAAGAATCCACCAGTTTTAATATTTTGCTGTAAATTTGTTAAATATCCATTTAATGTATCTTTATTTTTAAAATAATAATGAATTGTAAATTGACTACTCACTATATTAAATTTTTCGTTTGCTTTATTTTTAAATTTTTTATTTATATCTTTGTATTGTTTTGGTATTTTTTCTTTTATACCATATAATATATTTATCATTGTTTCTGAATATTCATTCTCAAATTCTAAAAATCCTTTTTTATTTTTGATATTTTCACTTGTATCATATCTTATAAATACTGCATCCATTTTTCTTTTATTTTCATAATAATATCTTCTACATGCTTCATCTACTGGTGCAATATCTAATCCAAATAAGAATTTACAATTAATTTCAGGATTCATATATTTTTGTATATCACCCCCTCTTCCAATTGATGTATCCATAATCTTTTTATTACTTGGTAATTCTTCACTTGATCCAACTCCTCCAATTAATTTAGATTTTATATAATTATGTAATTTTCTTAATGGTTCAGTTACAAATGTTGATTCATCAGCAACATAATAATCATCTATATTTTCTAAACTTACATTTTTATTTATCTCTTTTAAATCTAATTCTCCACTTATCATATCGGTTGTAATTGGATTAGTAATTGTTTCCCATACATTATTTGCAACTAGAAAGAATTGTGGTTTTATTTTATCCCTTCTTATTCTTAATGGTTCCCATATCATATCATTATCTGCTTCACCATTATATCTCATTTCAACTATATCTCCATCTTTTATTTCATCTGTATTTTCACATAATATTTTCCCATCATGAAGTAATATATTTGTTACTCCAACATCCTTTAACTCCGTTTTTAACTCCGTTTTTAACTTCGTATAACCAATGTTAGGAGGATTAAATTTAATATCTTGAACATTATTTGATTTTTTTGGTTTCGCTTCTAACATCTTAAAACAGAAATTTAAATTCATATCTCTTTTTTCATCATATGATACATATAATTCTAATTTTTTGTAGTCTTTTGCAATCTCTGTACCATCATTATCACGAATAATATATGGAAATATTTTATCTCTTTTATTTGTTTCATTTTTAACAGTCATTACTTTAAAATCAATTGTATTTTCTTCAGGTGGTTTCCATTTATAATTATAATCCCATGTTCCTGCTATACTACCTTGTATTTCCCCATCGAGACCCCCTTTAACTGGTAAATTAGTCGGTAAATAAATTAATCCGTCTATTTTGTATTCATATCCACCTTTCTTTTCTTTTTCTAATATCTCTTTTGATTTTTGAAAAATCTTGTAATTATTCTTATATTTTGTGGATGATTCAGGTTCTATTTTTGTTGAACCTTCTTCATAAATTTTAAAATCTATTCTCATAATATCTTTTTCATTCACATTTGTCCTTTCATCTATATCTTTTTTTAATTTTTCAAATACTTTATATCTACCCAAACCATTCCTATTTGTAAATGGATATTTATATAATTGTTTGTATGGTTCATCGCCTGCATAATATATATCGAATATCATATACAAATTTATATCCTTATTATTCTTATCTTTTGTAATATATTCTCCATCAATTAACCATTCTCCTCTAATTTTATTAAATATAATTCCTGTATATTTTACCTCTAATTTATTATTAATTAAATATCCTTTTTGTTCATCATTTATAAATAACATATATCTCTCTCCATCTGCTTTTTCTGTAACAACATAATTTGATATAATATTCCCACTACTTTCAACATTAATACCATTCATATTTAATGTGACTGGTTGTGGTGCCATAAATTTCTTTTTTTGATTTGTTATACCTGTCAATTTATAATATTCTTCTAATACTTTTAGTTTTTCACTATTCTTTATAATTAGTTTTGTATCATAAATAAAACTATGAATTTCATATATTACTTTATTCATCATATTCTTTATCCCTTTGATTGTATCTGCATCTATTAAAGATAATATTTGACTCATATCATCAGATTCTGATAATTTATCAATTGTATATACACTTGATGTACTTCCAATCAATGAAGGTGATGTATAATTACTATCTTCTAATACACTTACAAATTCTGATTTATTGAGATAACTTTGTATATTTAATTCACCATTTATTTTAAGATTTCCAATATACTCAACTTCTAATTCATAGTTTTCAGGTTCATTTAATATATTTGATTCTTTAAATGATTTGTATAAATTATAATTACGAATTGCTTGATTAAATTTATTATTTTTAACTGCTGTAATATCAATTCTAAATAAACGATCTTTTGTTATAAAACTTATTCTTCTTTTGTATCTGAAATACTTCATTTTATTCTTCCAATCATCTAATACATCAGCTGTTTCAGGAGATTCTTTCTCTAAACTACGTTCTGTTTTTAAATTTATTCGATAATTGTAATCTGTATTAGATGCACTATATTTTTTCGGTTTTTCAAAATATGTCGATTTTTTAATATATTCAATATTCATATTTTCTTTGAATTCATCTTTCTTACAATATTCTTTTATTGAATTGAGATCTTTTAATGTAATTCTTACATCACTAAATCTATTTTTACCACTTGTTTTTATTCGAATATCCAAATTTGTTGTAGTTTCTATCTTAGCATAGTTTGAATTGCAAAATGATAACAATCTCATAAACATATCTTTAGTTAATACCTTTTTACTTTCACTTGATTTAGAACCAAAGATATATTCCATTTCTAATGATGGATTATTGACACCCTTTTGAATGTATTCATCGATATCCTTGACGTCTAGTAAGTCTATCATATATATTATCTATTATATAATTAGTTTTATATAATATAAAAAATAGAAATTATCAAATTAAATAAATATTTAAATATTTATGGTCGAGTCATTATTACTCCTGTACCAGTAAAATCTACGGATTCAAGTTTATCTTTAAATTCTAGATAATCTTTATAAGACCCTTTAATTTCAGAATTATTCCTTAAATTTAGAGTCTTTAAATTGTAATGAAGTAAAATTTTTATATTACCTATATCTCCTGTTATATTTGTCGATTTTTCAGCATCATTTATATTTAAATTTAAATATTTTAGTTTATATAAACCTTTTAAACTATCTATATCTCCTGATATCTCCGTATTATTTAAGTTTAAATTTTCTAGTTTATTTAAACTATTTAAATCACTTATATTTCCTGATATACTGCCACTGTATAAGCTTAAAGTTACTAGTTTACTAAAATCATTTAGATCACTTATATCACCTGATATCTCTGTTTCACTTATAGTTAAATCTTCTAGTGTATTTGAACTATTTAGACCACGTATATCTCCTAATATACCACTACCGGATAAGTTTAAATTTTTTAGTTTATTTAAACCATTTATACCACTTATATTTCCTGATATCTCTGTATTGTTTAAGGATAAATATTCTAGTTGATCTAAATCATTTAGACCACTTATATATCCTAATATACCACTACCGGATAAGTATAAACTTTTTAGTTTATTTAAACCATTTATACCACTTATATTTCCTGATATACTGCCACCGTATAAGGTTAAATCTATTAGTTTACTAAAACCATTTAGATCATTTAGATCACTTATATCTCCTGATATCTCTGTTTCCTCTATCCTTAAAGTAACTAGTGTATTTGAACCATTTAGATCACGTATATCTCCTAATATACCACTACCGGATAAGCTTAAATCTTTTAGTTTATTTAAACCATTTATACCACTTATATCACCTGATATCTCTGTATTGTTTAAGGTTAAATATTCTAGTTTACTAAAATCATTTAGACCACTTATATCTCCTGATATCTCTGTTCCCACTATCATTAAATATTCTAGTGTATTTGAACCATTTAGATCACGTATATCTCCTAATATACCACTACCGGATAAGTTTAAACTTCTTATTTGATCTAAACCATTTAGACCACTTATATAACCTGATATCTCTGTTTCACTTATACTTAAATATTCTAGTTTACTAAAATCATTTAGACCACTTATATCACCTGATATCTCTGCATTGTTTAAGGTTAAATATTCTAGTGAATTTAAACCATTTAAATCACTTATAACTCCAGATACTTTTGTATTGGATAAGTCTAAAGTTTTTAGTTTACTAAAATCATTTAGACCACTTATAACTCCAGATACTTTTGTATTGGATAAGTCTAAAGTTTCTAGTGTATTTGAACTATTTAGACCACTTATATCTCCTGATACATCTGTATCGTATAAATTTAAGTAATTTAAATTAACTAAATTTTGTAGACTACTTATATTTCCATCAATGTGAAAATTTCCACTTAAATCTAAATAACGTAAGTTTGTATAATAACCTAATTTAGATATATTCCCTACTAGTTCTGCATCTTCAGATTGAGAATTATCTCCAAATGGTTGTAATTTATTTTTCGCTCCATCTATTCCATAAATAGACATGTAATTAGATAGAATCCCGCTGCTGTTCATTTCGCAATTATTATCAATAATAGTGGAAGCTTTTATTGTATACCATTTATAGTTATTATTACCTCCTTCGTTTTGTATTTTTAACCGTATTTTAACACCAGTACAGCAAATTTTGAACAAATTATTATCAATAATAGTGGGGTCGCCTTTGTATTCTTTATCGCAATCGTACGAATGACAATCTGGTGTTGGTGGTATAGAATGTTGATGTAGACAAGTACACTTAGTGCTGCGGTACTCCTTGCCGCAGCGCTTCATCCACGACTCGTGGTCCTCCTCAGGATTCTGAGGACCACAGCACTCCGGCCTACACCTAGAGGGGGGGGATGAAGGGAAAGGTATATATTCACATAATTTTACCGGCTTAGATGTTGGCGTGGCAGGATTATTACAACTAGCATTATGTAATATCAATCCATCACTTATATTAATCGATGTATTGGGAACACCCCCAACATTGAATCCTTCTTTATAACCGGTTACTTCGTTTACCCCTGTTACTTCGTTAACCCCAGTTACTTCGTTTACCCCTGTTACTTCGTTAACACATCGACATCTATCATTGACTAGATAATACAAACATATTCCTATAAAAAATGCTAATAGTATCAATATTATTCTGTCCATTTAATTAAATAAATATTTTAATTTTACACCCTATTCGTTACCTCCTATTCGTTATAACTTTAAAAGGTTGATATCGTCATACAATACCTTTTTTGTTTTCCGTTTTCCATTCTTCTTAACCTCTACATTTAATTCTTCTGCAATTTTGATTAAATCTTCCATTTTATAATGACTAATTGCCTTCAAATATTTTTTATAAATATCTATCCCTTTAACATTACAATTGAAAATATTATCTAATCCTCCAATACTCGTTTCATAGTTAATATCTTTAAAATCATTTGTTGGATCTTCCATAACCCTAAAACTATGATTGTAATATTCAATATATACTACAGGTTTTTCTTTTTGACTTAGTTTATAATATTTATCATTGTATTTATCATACAATACAATTGCAATATTATATAAATCACAAATATATAATACACTACTTAGTGAATCTGTTTCTTGTAAACCTTGTTGAATTAGTCGTTTACTGAATTTTTTATCATAATTAAAATTATCATATGTCTTTTCTGTATGTTCATCAATAAATGTTGCTAATTCAATTTTCCTTTTATCTACATAAATTTTTGGATTTTCTTGTAACATTGAATTATAATCATATGTAAATAATAGTAATTCCTCTAATGTTTTAAATATTTCCTTTTTCTTTGATTGTTTATTGTTACTCTGTTTATCTTGTTTAATATTACTCGGTTTATTACTCGATTTAATACTACATTGTGTATACTCACTTTCAACAATATCATGTGTATAATATTGATCATACTCAATATTTTTAATAATATCCATATTATTTATAATAGTAGTGTTATATTTTTAAATTGTTTTTGATAATTCAATTATTTTTAAATCTGTTTCTGTAAGATCTGTTTTTTGTTTGAATACTTTTTTTTTCTCTATTTGTTTTTTAATAGGTTTATTTATAATTTCAATTGATTCTTTTATAATATTGTTTCTTTCAATTTCTATTTTATTATTCAAATTTTTAAATATGTAATCATATAATAAATCTATTAATTCATCATCTAATATTGATAAATTAACAAATGAACCATTCATATTTTCTGTATACTTTATTTCATGTATTTCTATAAATGTTTTAATATAATTGTGATTTATCTTTTTATCTGTAATACATCTTTGAATATATGAAATTTTTTCTTTTCTATTCATATAAATTTACACATAAAAAATATTTATCTATTAAACATTATTAATCAATTATTTCACCAACTACTTGTATTTGTTTTGCATTGAATTTTAATCTTGATGCATTTGTTTTTACCTTTATTTTTTGTCCAATATTTAATTCATCTATATCATCAATTAGTTGTAATGGTATAATTATAATAAGAGGACTATCTTTTAATACACTACCTCCTTCATAATCTTTTATTATATCTTTTAGTTTAATATAAGCAATTACACCCATTTTGTTAATATTATCTATATAACATTCAATTATATCATCTGTTTCAGGTCTTATCATATCTACACTAAAATTAATTTTACATGTTAGTAAATTATTTGAATCTAAACTTTCTAATTTACATAATGATTTGTTTATCATCTCTACACTATTTTTAATTGTATATCCATTATTATAACATCTATCTCCTACTTTTTCTAATAGTTTATGATATATTTTTTCATTGAATCGTTTTGTAATGTCCTTATAATCGATATTTATGATTTCACTAAACTTTTGTTTTGTAATATACGATATATCTGTCATTATATTGTATAATTTAATTTATATTTAAATATCAAATTTATTTTTTATTTATTTGTAATAATTCGTAATAATCATAATTTATATGATACATTATTTTATCTGTTTCTAATGTCCTTAATATTAGTTCGATTCCATTACATATAATATCTTTTTTGTCATTTGATTCAAAGAATGATTCATATTTTTTATATAACTCTGGATTATATTCTCTAAATATTTTTATTCTATCTTTTATATTTGATTTTTGACTACCAATATCACACATATTTGTTGAATATTTCTTTTTTTCATCATCATATATAACTATTTTTAACACTGTTTTGTTACTTTTATTTTTTGAATTGAATGTATAATAATTCTCTGGTCTTTCTATTTTTTTCATTTTATATAGTTTCTTTATTTTTTTCTCATATATTCGATTTGCAGTTTCATATTTATCTTCTTCTTTAATTATATATACTGGTTTTTTATTATGCATTAATACATATCCAAGAGGTTCTTCAAATATATTATATTGAAAATGACTGAGAACAATATCATTTAATTTTTCACTGCGTACATCTTTTTCTAATGCAGATTCTATTAATGTTCTTTTTTCTTCAAATGATAATCTTTCTATCACAAAATCATATTTTATCTTATCTTTTATTTCTAATTCTTTATAATTTTTATCAATTAGTTTTTTATTTTTTTCTATATTTTCTAGAATAGTTTTTATATCAATTACTCTTATGATATTCGATTCTTCTTTTTCTCCTTTCTTTTTTTTTATTTTTAAATTGATAAATTTATCTAATAATAGCTTTTGATTGATTTCTCTATCATATATTGATAAAAATGTATCTCTTTTATCTACTGGTTGAAATATGTAATTTTTGTTTATATAAATTATTTTTCCTCTTCTTCCATTGTTTATTATAATATTTTCATTTTCTATCATATTTCTAAGAGTTAAATATATTAATTCTGTATTTATATTTTTTTCAATTGTTTCATTTTTTATCTTTTCAATTATTTCTTCTAAATTATAATTTGTATTTTTGCTAAATAATTCTTTTATATAATCAATGTATATCCTGTACATATTTTTTAAAAGTTTGTGATTGATAGTATTCATATTTTTCTTTTTTGTTTTTTTATCACTTTTACAATGATAATCATCTTTATAATTGTCTATATCTACATTTTCTAATACTATTTTTTCTCGATTTTCTTTTATTTCTTTTGAATCTATTTTATTAAGATCTCGATATAATGAACAATCAATTGAATTTTCTTTTAATATTTTTTCAACTTTGTCAATCTGTTTTGACTTTTTCTCTGCTTTACTATAAATATCAATATCTATATTTATATCTCTATTTCGTATTAATGATGCATATAAATATATTGTTACATTCTTTTCATGTTCTTCTAAATCTTTATGAGAACAATATCTTACACCTCTACCTATAACTTGTTCTAATTTTTTTAAATGATACCATGGTTCTAATACATGTATTTCTCGAATATTTTTTAAATCTAATCCTTCAGATGTAACTCTTGAACCTATAATTATTTTAATCTTTTGACCATATTTATTTTCTTCTGATGTTAACCTTTCTATTTCTTTATCATTATTTTTAGATAAATCTTTATCACCTGTTATTGAAATATATTTGAATCCATTATCTTTTACATTCTCATTTAATATATTATTACCTGAGTAATGTTTATATCCATTTTGTTCTAATGCTAACATTAATGGTATTACACCACTTTTAACATGTCTTGTATATATAAATATAATTCCTTCACTATTTTTAATTTTGTTTAATAAATTAAAAATCTTTGTTGAATAATTTTCTAGTTTATCTATTTCAAAAATTTTAGTGACTCCTTTTTTATATGTAAATCTATTAAAACTATCATTGATATTGAATATTGATTTTAACCCTTCTGATCCATATTTAAATTTAATATCTTTTTTATTTGGATATATTATATTTGATATTTGCATTAATTTATCTTCTTCTGTCGGTCTCAATAATTTATCTTTGCTATATAATTCTTTGTGTACTTTTTCATATATATCTTTTTGTTCTCCACTCATTAAACATTCATATAATGTTAACTCTTCTATTTTTTTGCTTTTAACTATATTTTTGGTTGGATATAATCGAACAGGAAATTTATCTAATGTTTCTCCACGTATATATGATATATATCCATTTATTTGTTTTGCTAATTCCGGACCATTTATTAATTCATCTCGATTAAATATTGTATTTGGATTTAATAGTTTACATTTATCATTACTTAACATTAAATTTATTAATTCTACTATTTCATTTGCTGTATTATACATTGGAGTTGCACTAAGTAATATTAATTTTAAATTATTTGCATTTTCTGTCACAAATTTTATATATTCAATATTATCATCTGATGATTTTTTATTTGTATCATCCAATGATTCTTCTTCAGTTGTATCATCAATATCTCCTCTAATATTATGAGCTTCGTCAATAATTAAAACTCGATTTGAAAATAATTCTTTTACATATTTTTTACTTTTATTTCCATGAACATGGATTATTTTTTTGATTATATTTCCAAATGCTCCATAACCCATAATTTCATAGTATTTATTTACTAATTTTTTTTGTTGTACCTGAATATTTAAATTCTGATTCGTTTTTCTTTTTTCCATTAAATTTACATATGTATCACTCGTACATTGTTCCTTTTCTTTTTCTGGATTATATATATTTTTTCTCCATCCTTCTTCTACTGCTGATGGCGATAATATAATTACTTTTTTTTCCCGTCTTCCATATATATCTCTGAAATTTTCTGCAATTGATATACCGGAACATGTTTTGCCTGTCCCTGTTCCATGATAAATTAATATACTGTTATATGGTGTTGAATCTGATATAAAATTCTTTAAAAATATTTGATAAGGAGCTAAATTAAATTTCTTTTCTTCACAATTTTCTTTTTGAATTGGTTTAATTGAAAATTCAAATCGATTCACTATATTTTCTGAAAAATTATTCTGATTATAATCTGGATAACAATAATTATTTATATTTACATTTTTTGTATCGATTACATTCTGCACAATTGTTCGTAATCTATCTTTACACATTTTTATAAATGGATTCTTTTTCTTATCTATACCATTTTTTAATATATCTATACCTGATTGTGTTGGTGCTTCTCGATCAAATTTATCGTATATTTTATAAATTTTTTTACATGTATCTATATCAATATCTTTATATTTGCTTTCATAACTTTTCTTTATTCTTATATACATATTTTTCTTTATTTTTCTTAATTTATTTATATCCTTTACTGTTATAGTATTACTCATATACTATTTAGTTATATTTATTTTATTATTAAATCATTATTATATTTTTCTATAAAATTAAATACAACATCTATTAATTCAAACTTTGTAGAATTATAATCTCTTATATGATCTTTTGCTTCTTTTCTCGTAAATATCTTTACATCTTTAATTTCATTTACTTGATCCGGATTTTCTTTATTTATTTTTATATTTTTTGTGTTTTTACATATTCCAAAATAATAGATATTTCTATAATTTACATTATTTTCTCCTCGAAATGTTTCATTAATTGGTGATATATTTTGTATTATATCATAATCTTCATACTCAATATTTGTTTCTTCACACAATTCTCTTTTTGCACATTCATAATTCTTTTCATTTTTATTTTTCTTTCCTTTCGGAAATTCCCATTCACTATCTTCATAATTAAATGTATTTTTATCTAAGTATTCATTTATTTCATTGTGACATTTTAATTTTTCAAATGATTGTTTACTTTGTATATATTCTTTCATGTATTTTGTTTCTTTTACATCTTTTATTAACCATAATTCTTTCCATAATGTATCAAAATCTTTTGTTTGAATATTTTTGATTTCTTTTTTAGAAGTTCGATTCATTAATAATTTTATTTTTTCCATATCATATATATTATATTTTCCTCTTAATAATTCAATATAACATAATGAATCTTTTCTTTGTACCATTATTATTTTGGGTTCTTCTTCTAATACAAATAATAATACTCCATAACTTGTTATCGGTTGATTACAGTCTTTGCTTATATGTCCCGGTTTTCCACAATTATTACAATACATAATT
>CETY01197611.1_pt1 | contig 14830 bp, 16 predicted proteins | sample 361551 | NCBI WGS metagenome assembly CETY01 (sample SAMEA2623135, study PRJEB7988) | marine metagenome | biome: marine biome (ENVO:00000447); feature: deep chlorophyll maximum layer (ENVO:xxxxxxxx); material: "saline water (ENVO:00002010), including plankton (ENVO:xxxxxxxx)" | depth 45 m | reverse complement strand
AAAATATAAATAATGACATCAAGTAAAATAGGTCTTTTAATTCCGTGTACATCTAAAAATAGAGATTGGAAACATATCAAAGAGAGCTATTTATATAATCTAACGTTGAAAACTTTTTTATTGACACGCAATGATGAGCATAAATACACATTTTATATTGGAATTGACCGCGGAGATCCAGTTTTTGATAATTTAGAACATCAAGAGGAAATATTGAAATTCATGATGGCGTTTTCAAATATTGATTTTAATTTTATTTATATGGATGATGTCAAAAAGGGACATTTGACTAAAATGTGGAATATATTATTTCAGCGCGCATATGATGATAAATGTGATTATTTTTTTCAGTGTGGCGATGATATGAATTTTACAACAAAAAATTGGGTTAATGACTGTATTCTTGTTTTGAAGAAACATCAAGGATTTGGGTTAGCTGGACCAATCAATAATAATCCTAGAATTTTGACACAGGCCTTTGTATCTCGTCGTCATATGGAAATTTTTGGTTGGTTTTTCCCGGAAGAAATATTAAATTGGTGTTGCGATGATTGGTATAATATGGTTTATTTACCAGAATTACTTTTTCCATTAAAAACCCATTTCTGTAATAATCAAGGCGGCACACCCCGATACGACATTGATGGGCATGCTGATTTTGTAAATGACCCTAACAAAAAACAAATTATTATAGACTTAAGAGCCAAAACGGTTGCTTTATCAAAACAGCATCGAGTATTGGTTTTTAATAAAATTAAAGAGTTGGGATTTATGAAATAAATTACAGTGAGTTACTTTTATTATAATATTCTCCCATAATGGCTTTATTTCTACCCTGAAAATGCAATAAAGCAAATCTTATATCTTTCTCTAATCTTTTATTATAGCAATAAGGAACATTGTTTATATATTTAATATTTTTTGAACCACATTCACTCATTTCCCAATCCTCCGGATATTCATGATTTCCCGCAGAATCCATATGTAAATCAAATGTAAATTCATTTTCAAATATTTGATTAAGTTCCATTTTGAATATAGGATAATTTGGTAATCGTAACCCTTTAAATTTTGTTTCGTTGTGTGCAAAATAATACAATAAAGTCATGTCGCAAATTCCTCCTTTAGATTTATTTTCAGAATACCACTGTATCATGTTTGTCCTATTTTCTTGATTTTCATAAAAATTAAATGCAAATTTGACAAATTTTTCTAATTCTGAAATATTCCATATACAATGAGACCCTGATAAATTTTTAGATGGAGAGCTGCATAACATAAATGGATATGATTTCAGGTATTCATTGTTTAATTTTGTGATATTATCATAAATTAATATATCGCTATCACATATGAATGCGCGTTCGATATTATTTTCGTTCATATACTCATGAACAACAAACCATCTTATAATACACAATAATTCTAATATGTTTGAATTTGTAGATAAATGGATATATAATTTTTGAAAACTATTTAATTTTTCCACATATTTATTTGAATTTATTAAGGTTAAACCTTCTATTTTTTTATATTTTTCTACAACATCGGTTATCAAAATAACATTATTGTCATATTTTAGTGCTTGTTTCATGCAAAGCGAAACATACTCTCTGTATCCTAAATGATAAATTATAATTGGAATATTCATTATTACGTTTATTTAAAATAATTCTTTAAATAATTTGTATTTACTTTATTTTAACTCACACTCTTTTAATAGTTCTATATCTCTCTTTTGAATAATATTTGTGAATACAAATTTGTCTTCAAACATTTTATATGTATTTTCTATTTTTGGGTAATCTGTCAAAAAATTTTTATAATTTGAAGTTTTGGCGTTTTGCGAAAATCTATTTTTACCTTTTACATACCACAGATTTTTCAAAGTAAGACCTGTTATATGGTAACAAATACCAATATTTTTTAATTCATTAATATCTATATTGTCTTTTTTTTCTTCAACCAACTCACATCCTGTATTTGAAACGTCGCAACAATCGTGTCTCCATAAACCTAAAAGAATATTAAACTTTCCTTTATTTTTATTCAAATCAAATAAATATGTTTTACATGGGTGATATGTATAAGGAGTTTTTTTTCTATCATATGCATTAAAATACCAAGGTTGTAGACAAAACTTTAATTTTTCAACTTTGTCAGATTGATAACTTTCTATGAAATGAAATCTATGTTTTCCAGAACTTTTTATTTGTTCTTTCAAGTATTTCATATTACTTGAATATAAAAATTCATCATCATCTACAGATATAAAAAAATCTATTGTATTCATGTATTGTAATTGAATTAATAATTTATAAAATGTTATTTTAATAATATTAAATTCGCTAGGAGAACTATAAAAAAGTGGAGTTTCGTACAATATAAATATACAATTTCTATTATTTTTATGGATTTTATATATTTCTATATTTTTCATATATTTATTTTCAAAATTTACTCGCGTTGAACTAACAGAATCATTCTCAATATATGTATTTTTAATATAATCATAGTTTGTTTTGTCTGTATAACCTATGAGAAAAAAAAATTGTTTACAATCCCATATTTCACTGTAAAAATTTAAAAATGAGAAAAATGTTGGACTATAATTTTTAAAATATGTAATAGCATTGTACTTCTTTTCTTCCATTAAAAAATATATATATAACTATTGTTTGTTTTTATATTTTATTTAGTATGTATTCTATCATACTATTCCAACAATTTATGCTGTGTACATTTTCAAAATACCATTTAGAGCACGCCTTTGACATTTCATTCCACTTCTTTTCTTCTATACCACTTATTTTCTCTTTTAATTCTTCTGGTGTATTTGCTGTAATATAATGAACGTTTTCCATTGGTGGATTCATATATGACTTTATTGATACTTCAGGAGTTATGATTGGTACAGTTCCAAAAGCCATCAGCTCAACTTCGCGATGACACTTACTACCATATCCTCGTAAACATAATCCATATTTTGACTGACTTAGTTTTATAAGATATTCTTTATGAGTAAATTTGTGTTGTTGTCCCTTTGTGCAATGATATTCATCTAATGCGCTTTCCCATTCTATGGTTGTTTTTCGAAACTTTTCTTGAACATTATTTTCAAAATTACCAATAAAAATAGATTCTATTGTACGCTCATTATAATTCAATAAAGGGTGTTTGTGTAATAGTTTTTCAACTAACATAGGTTTTCTTGGCCAAAATATCCACGGCATTACATTCATATGTTTAATACTATTTTTTATTTGTTTTCCCTCTAATTCAATATCACCATTTCCCAATAATATCAGTGAAGCATTCTGAATTTCGGTATTACACCATTCTAATGTTGGTCTATCATAAGTCAAAATATTAGGTTCTAACCAACAATGTATCGTCTTGTCACTGTAAATAAAATCAACATCTTTATTTTTCAACTTCATAAGTAATGGTAATTCTCTATAACTATCATTATTGTGACGACCCATACCATTCATTGGTTGTTTTGGTATTTTTAAAATCCATTTCTTATTTATAACTCTAAATATAATTACCAATATTTTGTACATTTTGGCATTATTCAAATGTTTGATAATATTATTGTTAAAAGACTCGAATCGCTTATCTAAAAAATGAGTGTGGATAAATTTTAATGGTTGGTTTTTGTAATATACTGTGTCATTCGGTATAGATGTGATGTTATTAGAAATTTGTTGTGTTCCCTCTGGCGATAAATAATATCTCCAACATTGTAAATTGTAATTTTCTCCAAATTCAAAGTGTGGATACATTTTTAATTCTTTCATATTTATTTGTTCCGGGCAACTATGAAATTCATTTATGGATTGTTCCCATGTATTTATAACATTTTCAGATTTGCACCATAACATTCCCGCATTATAATAACCGGTTTTATCTACGTCAGTATTATTTATAAATTGAGGTGATAAACCAACATCTTTGGTTTTATCTATATTGTTTATAATTCCGGTTATAATAATGTCGCTATCTAGTAATAATGTATCTTGAAATTCTTTTAATGCATAATTCATTATTTTCATTTTATTCTTCAAAAAATCTCCAAAAATATTATTTCTTGTCATAGTTTGTCTATTCATTCCATCATATTTGTCTAATTCGATAAACCATTTAATTTTTAGTTTTGGTTGTGGCGTCATTTCATCTATCATTTTTTTTGTTTTGGTATCAGTTAGAATATAAATTGTTTCATTTTTATGAAAAATAGAAAGTGATAATAATAATCCAATTAATTCAAACGCGCAATTAGAAGTACATATTGTTGAAAAACAAGAAGGTTTATCCATATCATTCAATTGCAAATTTTATTTAAATATATAATTTTATATAAAATAAATGAATTTTTCAAATATTTCACAGAATTTTACAGAAAAAGAAAAAAGAGATTCTTTTATTTATCTACAGAATTTTATGTTAGATAAAGATAGTAAACAAGAAAAATTCTTTATTGGTAGATTATCGGGAAACGAACCAAATTTGTGTGGAAGATTACTTTCCAAACGAAACATTCCAAATCATTTGTTTCAAGAAATGTTAGGAACAGCAGGGATTCAATTTTTAGGTAATGAAGATTTGAAATCTTATGTTAAACAATATACAGAATCATGTAAAAATTCTTCTTTGCTATCGGTATGGTCTGGTGGTATGTACGAGCAAGCAAAATATTTTTATAATTTTCTTGATAAGATAGCTCCAAATCAAAAAAGAATATGTGCACAGGCATTAGAACCATTTTATTTCATGCAAGAAGATGAATACAAAATGAATGAATATTTTATGAATAAAAAAGTTCTGATTATATCATCACATAAAGAAACAATTGAATCACAATTATCAATTCACTCTGAAATTTTTGATAAATCTATTTTTCATGAAACTACTGAATTTTATGTATATAAACCACCACAACAAAATGGTGGAAATCACGATACTAATTCATGGATATATCATTATGAAATTATAAAAAAAGATATATTTAAAATTTGTGATGAATTTAATTTTGATATTGCATTGGTCAGTTGCGGTGGTTTTGGTATGATAACATCAAATTTTATTTATAAAGAATTAAATAAAAACGTGATGTATATTGGCGGAGGATTACAACTATATTTTGGAATAAAAGGGAATCGTTGGATAAACCATCCAATAATTTCAAAAATGATGACTGACAAATGGTGTTCTGTAAAGGAAAAAGATAAGCCAAAATCTCTTTCAAAAAATCCAAGACTTTGTGAAAATAGTTGTTATTGGTAAAATTATATTAAAGATAAAAATTGTATTATTTTAATATAATATTATGAATATTGCAATTGTATATTTAGCGAGTCCATTTGAATCTAAGCTCTCTAGTGGCGATTCGCGTTATGAAATGCTTAAAGATTCTATTGAAAATACAAGTAAATATTTATCAAAATATAAATATCTAATATTTCACGAGGATTATCAAGAAAAACAATTTGAAGAAATTCGCATTATACAACCCAATGTTGAATTTCATAAATTAGATTTTGTTAGAGAAGAATTAGATTTTAATCATATTGGTAGAAATAAGGGTTATATGTTGATGTGTCGCTTTTTCTCCGGAGAATTACAGCAAATCTTAATTAAAAATGGGTTTGATTCATATATTCGTTTTGATGATGATTCCTTTTTAATTCCACCCTTTCATGAAGATATTGTAAAGAATGTTAGTATCTTTGATTATTCTTATAGGACACTTTTTTATGACGCACAGTCAAAACATGGATTTCCTATGCAATCATTATATGAATTTACTAAAAAATATATTACATCTAAAGGCCATGATTATGATAATATTAAAGAAACTTTAATAAATTATCGTTTTATTGATAAAAATGAGAAATATTTGGGACTAGCGCCTTATAATAATTTTCATTATGCAGATCTTAAAATATTTAAGGATCCATTTATTAAGGAATACTTTGATAATTTGTTAGAAATGAATGGTTGTCTTTTAAATTTTTGGATGGACGCAAATATTCATTCTATGTTAATTTTTATGTTATTGCCATTTACAGATTATAAATCAAATATAATTACTAATTTTGGTTACAGACACAATAGACATTTTTCTATCATTAATTCAGCAGGTTTTCGTTATATGGGTAATGAAAAATTTTATCCAAACGGTACGTCGTGAAGTATTAATGAAAGATTATTACATTTTTAATTATATAATTTATCAATAATATTATATATAAACGCGTGTATACAACAAATATATTATATATATATAAACTTTATTATGATAATATTATTAGGTATGCCAAAAAGCGGCACCTCTTCGTTTCAAACATTATTTAAAAAATTAGGATATAAATCATATCATTGGACTAAAAATGGTAAACATATTGGAAAAATGATTGAGAATAATAAAAAAAATAAAAAACCGTTATTATGTGATTTTTTAGATACAGATGTAATAACTCAAATGGATGTATGTATAAACAAAGATAATTGTTATTGGCCACAAATATCTGATTATAAACAGATGATTAAGGAAAATCCAGATGCTATTTTTATACTCAATAAAAGAAATCCAAAAGAATTACTATCTTCATTTAAACGGTGGGGTAATTTAGATAAAAGATTATTTACATACAATCCAGAAATAATTGATGATAAAACTGATGACGGATTTATAGAATTTGTTGACAACTTTTATTTGGAAATAGAATCTTATTTTGAAGAAAGGCAACATCTTAAATTTATATCATATGATCTAATTAATGATAAGATTGAAAAATTAAAAACATATATAGATATTAAAAATATTAAAATTCTTCCAAAGATGAATGTGAATTAAAATTCTTCCGAAGATGAATGTGAATAAAAATTCGAATTAGTTATAAAGATATTAAATAAATACTATTGTTTAATATAAAATGGAAATTTTTATGCCAAAAGATCAAAAAGACGTTGTAATAAGTATTTTAAAAAATACAAATAATTATTTAGAGTTTGGTAGTGGAGGGTCTACTGTTGCCGCTTCAAAATATATTAAAGGCCGCGGATATTCTATTGAAAGTGAAGAAGAATGGAGTAAAAAGGTTGAAAAAGAAACAAAAGATAATATTACGATGTTTTACATTGATATTGAAAATATAAAACATACGTGGGGTCATCCTGGTAAAAATTGTCCTAAATATAAAATGGAAAAATATTCAAAAATACATAATCTTATAAAGTTAGATGATATTGATACAATATTAATTGATGGAAGATTTAGAGTTTCTTGTGCGTTACAAATACACGATCATATAAAGGACAATGCTATTATTATATTTGATGACTTTTTTGGACGAGAAGATTCTTATGGCGAAATTTTAAATTATTATTCGATTTATGAAAGAATTAATCATATGGCATTAATGAAAAAGAAAAATACATTAATACCAAAAAATATATATGAAAAATATTTATATGATTTTATGTAATTTGTTAACATGTTATTAAACAAATAATCTATTCATATTATCTGCCTCAATACTCTTTTCATTTACACTATAAAAAGTGTCAATATGTTCCTGTGTCCTAAACCGAAAACTAAAATGCTTATTCTTCTCTTGTCTTCCAATTCGCCCAATACACTGTATAATTTTTTCTTGAGTAAGGGGTTTCATATCTTTACTCAAGTAACAATGACTAAATTGATAATTGGTTCCGTATATGTAATCACTATTTGCAATGATCAAGTAAAGACTCTTCTGTTCTGCCAACCCCTTCATTGACTCTATGTATTTATTGTTGTCTTCTTGGACAGTTTTGTTCTCTGTTTCTTTCATGATACTATTCGAAAAGACACCAATACCCATCATCATCATTAACTTATAAAGAGTCTTGATGTTATTGCCATATACAGATTATAAATCAAATATAATTACTAATTTTGGTTATAGACACAATAGGCATTTTTCTATCATTAATTCAGCAGGTTTTCGTTATATGGGTAATGAAAAATTTTATCCAAACGGTACGTCATAAAATATTATGTTTAAAAAAAAATAAACATTACAAAAAATTTAATTAAACTATATAAAGAAATTTAAATAATGATTTTATGAACTGTGAACGTTTATTTACAAATATTTATGAAAGAAAATCCTGGGGCAAAGATATATGTTCGTCGTTTTCGGGAAGTTCTGGTGGAGGTAGCAATTTATCCATTCATAATTTAGAAATATATATTCCTTTTATTCAAAGATTTATTAAAAATAATAACATTAAAAGTGTAACAGATTTAGGTTGTGGTGATTTTCGTTGTGGTGAAGTAATATACAACAATTTAGATATTACTTATTACGGATATGATGTCTATAAAGATATGATAAATCATCACAAAAATAAGTACAAAGATAAAACTAATTATCACTTTCAACATAAGAATATAATTGAAAAAAAAGAAGAAATCAAAATAAGCGAGTTATGCATCATAAAGGATGTTCTTCAACATGTGCCTAATTCTTATATATATGAGCTACTTGATTATTTATCTGAGAATTTTGAAAATATTTTGATTATAAATACTTCATTTCAAAGGTATGACAATCAAGATACAATAAATAATGATGAAAACAACATAAAAATTTTTCGTGGTTTAAATTCTTCACTATTACCATTAAAAAAATATAATCCAAAAATATTATTGAATTATGGACCAATAGATGATCCAAAAGAAATATGTCTTATCAAGAAACATTAATGAATAAATCTTACTTGTTATAAAAACTCAAAAATTATATCAAACAAATAACTTATTCATATTATCTGCCTCAATGCTATTTTCAACCACACTATAGAACGTGTCAATGTGTTCTTGTGTCCTAAACCGAAAACTAAAATGCTTATTCTTCTCTTGTCTTCCTATCCGTCCAATACACTGTATAATTTTTTCTTGAGTAAGGTTCTTCATATCTTTACTCAAGTAACAATGACTAAACTGATAATTGGTACCATATATGTAATCACTATTTGCAATGATCAAATAAAGACTCTTTTGTTCTGCCAACCCTTTCATCGTCTCTATATACTTGTTATTGTCTTCTTGGACAGTTTTATTCTCTGTTTCTTTCATGATGCTATTAGAAAAGACACCAATGCCCATCATCATCATCAACTTATAAAGCGTCTTGATGTTATACAATTCTATAATCTCCTTGATATCTTCGTCGCTCAATGATGACGAAAATATGTCACTATCTTCATAAGTTAATTCTGGTTCCAAACACCATTTCTTGTAATGGCTCCGTGTATTTGGTTTATAAATATTATCAAGTGATAATGAGATAAGTTCGTTTTGAGTCTTTTCTATTTTGTTATGGAGTTCAATGACTTCTGGTGGAAACCGCATATCTGTCATAATATTATCACAATCTTTATAACATTCAATTTTGTCTTCGTAATCCTTTTTCATTTGAATCAAATTTTTCAAAATCTTACGATTCTTGTCTATTTTCCTTTCAATACCAGACAACGTATTTTTATCCAAGTTCGCTTTCATAAGCAAATACTTACAAACATTTTCTACATTGTCACTCACAAACAGCGTTGGTCCGTTTGTCAAGGTGCACGAATGCTTTGTAGTTAAATCAATTCCCACATGTTCTGCATTGACATCATTTGTATTTGTCTTTTTTCTTTCATATAATTCCTTAATTTTATTCCATTTATCATTTCCAAGTTCCAACAAAACGGAAACATAAACCTCTTTAATTTTATAGGTCGAAATATCTTCTAAAAGACAAAAGTTAGAATCAAGATAATTACAAGAAAACTCTTTGTCAAGAAATAACAAAAACTTGGCACATTCATTGCAATCAAAAAATTTATAGTATTTGGTTCCATGATAATTCAAAAAATTACACAGTTGTTCATAGTCATCATGATGATCGTGAGGAATAATAACATTTCCATCAATGTCATATAGACGAATATTTGATATTTGGTCTACACTTTCAATGTAATGAAACTGTAATCCTTGAAATTTCTCTTTTGCACAATCAATAATTGGCGCGATTTGATGTTCTTTTGGTAATGTTGCACACGAAAATACAATGTTCGGTATAGTATTCATTTGCCAATTTTTCTTAATAATATCATGCAAATGACTTTCTCTAACATCAAGACCAATGGTTGGTTCATCCCAAAACAAAATGATATTGCTTGTATCATTGAATTGTTTCATATAGTTCATGGCACTCTCATAAGACAAAACGTCGCAAATCATCAGTTCAACGTTTGTTCCATCTTTATGATTCGGTATTTTTCTCCCACTTTTGGTCGTCGTATACGAACGAACAGCATTATAATTGATGCGAATATTTTCTTGGTCGGTGCAACCAAAGGCAAAACCAATCTTTCGCTTCATATGAAAAGAGCTTTTTGCCAGACTCAATCCAATGTGCTTCGAAGCACAAATGAAAATGACTTTATAATCTTGGCATAATGCGATTGGAGTTAAGGTTTTTCCAGAACTTGTCGGTGCACAATAAAAGACAAATTTGGCGGCATCTCGGTTTTGTCTGAAAATATTGAAGATATCTTTTTGATGTTGATACAGTTCAAGTGTTTTATAATCAAATATTTTGTTGTGTTCATAAAGAAGTGAAATATTTTTCAACACCATTTGAGTATTGACTTGGGGCAACAATTCATCCACAATGAAACTTGTAATCTCCAAGAGTTGGGTGTTCAATTTGTCTTTGAATTCTCTTTGTAAGACAAAAATATTTATGAAATGGGTAAGACACTTTTTATCACTCTGAATGCTCTTTCCTTTGTATAAAAGTTTTGATAACTTTTGTAGCTCGTTCAACAGTTTGTATTCCACAATGTTGTCATTTAATCCATCTTTTAACAGGTTGAAAGAGTTTTGTAATTTTATTTTTTCCGAAGTAGTCATTTTCACCTTTTTGGATGTTTTTGTCTTTTCTTTGATGAGATTGTCTATATTCAAAATATTCTTTTTATTACTTGAAACGAGGTTGTCTTTCAATAGACCAAGAAAGATGTCCAGATCAAACTTTTTATCCAACTTCAAGTAATGATTCAAAGTCATGTGTGTTTGACACTTGACGTCATTGTCAAAATATCCGCTTTGAATCATATTCAAAATCAAAGTTTCTTTTTCATTTTGAATTGGTTCTTCTAATTGTTTCCATTCTTCCTGAGTCAATTTGGTTTGTTCAAGAAAATTCATAATAAGTATTCTCGCTTTTTTATCTTTAACTTTTTATTTGTATTTCAATATATCTACTTCATCCCCAAATGTTTTGAATTGCTCTTTTCCGTAAATATCTTGCAAGCAGAGCCATTCAAACAAACCGCCAAAGTATATTTTAATGTTTTTAAAACCATATGTTGTCAACTGTTTGTGTTTTTTGATGACCTTCTCATCGCAACAATTTTTGCCATAAATAACTATCAGTTTGGTTTTGTCCGTTTTGATATATTTATTAATAACTTCTTCTTCTTCTTTCGCGTGTATTGTAGTATAAAGCAAACAATGTTGCAAATCGTTTTCTAGTACATTAATGATAATCTGTGAGTTTGGGTATTCTATACAGGTTTGCATATACTCAAAATTCACCTTTGAATTGCCATGTATATTACCCATATCATAAATAATAGTTATTGTTATTTTTTTAATTAAAAGTTACGGTAATTTCTACCTTTTCTTTTTTGAAAGTTTTGATAGCGTTTACTGAAAGTTCTTCCCTTTTCTTCCTTGTTTTGTCGCACTTCATATATTTTGATTTTGAAATGCTATTGTTTTCATTCATATCTTTCTCGATTGTTTCGTAATTGTTTTCGATGTATTCAATTATATTGTTTTCCAAAGCCCACTTGAAAAAGTTTAATTGTCCTATTGTGGTCTCAAAACAATATTCACTGTTTTCTGTGATTGGAACTTGTATTCTGTCCCATCTACAAAAGGGATCAAACCTCTTCTTGCTATAAGCTTTTAACTTCAATTTGTAATCTTCGTAAACTTTGAAGCGTTCATTATTATGTGTTTCATATATCGTATATTTCTTTTTAGAATAGTTTGTTGAAAACCAATCGACTATTCGTAAAGACACTTTTGATGTTCCGTTAATAATAGACAGCATCACATTGAGATTATCATCCTGATAGTAAAAATTCAATAACTTATTTAATAAAACATCGTTTTGACTATATATTTTAGACGTCATTGATAATGTTACTTATTCCAAAAGTATTTAAATGTTTTTATTTTCTTTATGAATAATGATTTATACACTAAAGGAAATCCTCCAAAGGGACACAACGTCGTCTATCTTTAATTTCATAAATGATCAACTATCAACGTTACTTGGATATACGCTTGAAAAAAACAAAACATATGAACTCTCTTGTACGACGTACAGCTTTGTTAATATTGATGATAAGTTGAATGTACTTGGGATTATTATTATAACTTGTAAATCTTTTTTGTTCGACGAAAAGGTTTTTTTCATAGAAGCATTATCAAGTAAAGATAACAGTCAGATTGTAGAGCAATCTTTATTAATGAAAGGAATAAACTATGTGTTCAATTTGTCCAATGATAGTAAAATAATGTCATTCATTACCGATGACCGTATACAGACGGATGTTTTGTCCCCTTTTGGGTTCATTCATTCACAAGGAGTTATGGTCAAACTTTAGAAATGGTCAAATTTTTAGAGAACTTAAAATATTCGTGGTTGCTAGTTCTACGCTGCAAATTACACTTTAAACAACTGATACAAGTATTAGTTTCATAGTGTCCAATATTATTGTCAAACCTCTCCAAAGACCATTGCATGGGTTCTCCCCGTTTCTTATACAACAAGAATAACTTTTCATTGCAATAATAGCATTTGAGGTTGCATTTCTTGAGTTTGCTCAATAATTGTAAGTATGAGATGTGTTGTTCTTCATCATATTTACTATTTTTCTTATCTTGTGATTTATAAGATGATATTTTTTTACTGATTTCTTTCTTAATTATTTTGTTTAAAGAACAGTCCGCAATTTGTCCACTCTCAAATAGTAATAAGTAATTCAATTGATTATTGATATCATAATAGTCATTGTTATAGTCAATAACATCGTGTTTGTTATTTTCAGGATTATAATCAATCCGCTTCATGTCGATGTATTTATAATAATGATGATTAATGTTTAAAAGATTAAATACAATATAACATTATGAACAGTGGAAAAAATAAAGAATGTAAAGAATATAATTCACTAAAATATCGGACAATGATTATGACGGGAAAAGATATTGGACGTCAAATCGAGCATGAATCTAGTCAACAAGAGCTGGATAATTTTTTAATAAAAGAACAAACTGCAAATGAAAAGCAATCATGGAACAAATTATCCAAGACTGAAAGGTTGAAAAAAATAGATATATTTGTAACAAATAGGTACGTAGAACAATATTCTTTGGAATCTCAGGAAATAGAACATTTGAATATCTTTATAAATAAGTTGCTTGAAAGGAAAAAACTTCTTAAATCAACAGAACTTTTTTATAATGAAGATACCGGTATGATTGATGAAATACCCGCATTGGCATTTAATGGTAAAACGCGAAGGTTTACGTTAAACAAAAATATACCCGTCGTTAACAAGAAAAATCAACGAAAGACCAAAAAACAAGGAAATGACAAAAGTTAGTAAATAAAATAAAATTGAATATAATAACAATCTATATATTTTATTATATTCAAGTTGACATATGGACAATGATGAACTATCCGTTGAGACGCCTGAAGACAAAGTAAACCTTGTGGAGTCAATCAAAAACGTTGTCTCTGATATTGTCAATAATGTGGAGTATTTACAATATCATGACTACAAATTTGAAGAAAATTTTAAAGCGGAAGTGTATCAATCCTTTCAAAATATAAATTACGAAGATTTTGAGAAACATTACAATGAAATTGTTGAAACATTAATAAGAAATTCACGAAATGTTTGGCGCTCATACAAAACGAACTTACATGAGTTCGATTATTGTATTGAAAAACATCACATGCGAATTGAATATTTAAAAAAATGTCCACAACCCGAGCAAAGAACAACAGAGTGGTACACGTTTCGTAATGAACACTTGACAGGAAGTAATTTGTGGAAAATATTTGGAACAGAATCTTCTCAAAACCAGTTGTATTACGAGAAAATCATTTGTTATCAAGTTCCAATAAAAGAACCAGAAGAAATACGTCCAAATTTAAATGACCAAATGCCAATGAACTGGGGGCATAAATATGAACCGGTGTCAATTCTCTTATATGAATATTACAATGATGTCAGGGTAGAAGAATTTGGTTGCATTGAGCATGCGTCCATTCCGTATCTAGCCGCCTCGCCAGATGGAATTGTCACTTCCAAAAATAACAACGGACGTATGATCGAGATCAAGAATCCAACGACACGTGAAATCACCCAAATCCCCAAGATGGAATATTATGTTCAAATGCAGCTCCAAATGGAAGTATGTCAGTTAGACAGTTGCGATTTTGTCGAAACAAAATTCAAAGAATATGACTCATATAGTGATTATAAAAAGGACAAATACAAAACTGAAAAAGGTATGATTATTGTATTAATCCAAAATAACACCGAACTTGTGTACGAGTACATGCCTTTGTTCAATAATTCAGAAAGTTTTATGGAAGATTTTTCCAACAGTATATACACAAAATATGGGTTTGAAGGTAACAAATTGGAAAACAATGGTTACAGATGGTTTAAAAATATATACTGGAAACTAGAA
>CETY01160661.1_pt1 | contig 14836 bp, 25 predicted proteins | sample 361551 | NCBI WGS metagenome assembly CETY01 (sample SAMEA2623135, study PRJEB7988) | marine metagenome | biome: marine biome (ENVO:00000447); feature: deep chlorophyll maximum layer (ENVO:xxxxxxxx); material: "saline water (ENVO:00002010), including plankton (ENVO:xxxxxxxx)" | depth 45 m | reverse complement strand
ACTGTGGTCTGTGTTAGACTGCTGTGTGCCTTGATGCCTCTGTTTTCACAACAACCATGTGTCGCTTGTATGTAAACACCAACATGTTCACTGCCTGTTGTTTTTTGAATTTGATTTGCAATCATAACATTGAGTTCTTCTTGCAGTGTTCCACGTTTTGCACACCATTGTGCGATTCTTGTGTACTTGCTCAAACCTAACAGTTTAGGACCAGCAATGATGCCAATGTATGCTACACCTTTCACTGGCTGGTGGTGATGTGAACAAACACTTGACAGTTCACTTCTAACTACTAGCATACCTTCGTATCCATTTTCAATGTAGTTAGGAAACGCACTTGGATTAGGCATGTCTTCATACCTGCCACTCATAATTTCGTTGATGTACATTTTTGCCATACGTCTTGCAGTGTCTTTACTGTTGGGATCTGTATCAGTATCTATCAGTAAACTCTGTAAAACATTTTCAAAGGCAGGAACTGCCTCATCAATTAATTGTTGTTTTTCACCTGGCTCAATATGTTTCGAAATATTATCATTAGCCCAGTATCTTATATTGTTATCTTTTAGTCTTTGTTGAATCTTGTCTTTTGTTTTCATTTCCATTCTCCGATGTTAAGGCAGTGGATTGCCGTTAATATTTCTTTATTATAACAATTTTATTTTAAAAATGCAAGTATTTTTTAATGGTAAGAATGATTGGCCATTGGATAGTAGATACCATTATGTGTTATACCCAAAGCATCGTCATAACTATCACTTATATCAGCAATTTCAAATATCTGCTGTCTATGATGAGGTTCTGGTTTATGCCCAAACAATTTAAGTATTTCTGCCATACTAACATAACGAACTCCTTCATTTATTTTTTGTTTAAAATAACTTGATAGAGAGTCCATTACTTCTTGTTCTTGCCAATCAATAACGTCAGGTAGTTTCATTCCGGATGATATCTCAAACTTTAAGTGAGATTTTCCTAGTTTTTTCTTTGGTTTCTTTAATTTCTTTTTTGCCATAATTACTAATAGTATTTACTAAATTATTTGCAGAGAAATACATATCAGTTAACTTTTGCTCAAGTTCTTTGAGCTTTGGCAATTTGTTAGCATAATTCTGCATGTCGTTTTTAATCATTGCAACAAGTTTATCTTTATGTAATTGATAATTTTCGTATGAACTTGTCCATGCAGAATCATATTTCCACATGTCGTCATACATTTCTGTATAACTTAATCTGTCAGGAACCATTGGCATTGCACCAACTAGCACTCCTTCATAAGGTGATATACCTAATGTTTCTTGTGTGTTTGCACTGAACACCATTTTTGCTTGTCCAAGTAACGAATGGTATTCGTCTTTGGTTAATTGTTTATCTTGACACACTACAAACTGATATTCTGGTAATGTTTCTGCAAGGTCTCTAAATATCTCTGGTTGTTTTTCAGGAGCAACTCTGTGCGGAAATAATATTAAATTTCTTTTTGGAAGGTCTGCATATTTTTTTAAAGTATCTTTCATGTACTCCATTGGCCAGCCAGTCTGCACAATTTTATTTCTTACATTACCTACTTTGTGTGATTTTCCAAACATTCTAATATGAAACTGTGTTGCAAAGTAATTATGATCAAAAGATTCAAACATTGATCTTTCTGCATGTCTTACCCAAGGAGTATCTCCAATTAATCTTCCTAAGAAGTCTGCTGGATCATATGATCCGGCATGCCATAGTCCATGTGTGATAACTTTTATTCCAAGTAGCTCTGCCATATACTTGACATTAATAATACCTGGATGCCACGCATCAGTAAACAAAATATGATCTCCATCATTTACTTTACCTTCAGTAAATGCTCTTGACATTTTTTCCATTTGCGTTGATTTGTAAATATTAGTGCCACCAAAGTTTAAAAAAGCACCTGGTGTTGTTGCAGGCGGAATATCATCTGCGCCTTCAACTATTTCAACTTCTATTCCATGAGATTGTAGTAAATGAGGAACATGTGTTTTCCATTCACATGTGTATCTTGTTTCTACTGATTCTAAATCTATTAACCAAACTTTCATATTACATATTATACACTAAAAATATCAAAAGTCAAACAATTATTTTAAGTATTTTACATCAATAGTTTTATCTATTGTTTCTGCTGTATACCCATGTTCATTATCAACAACACATTCAACTCTATTAAAATTAGAATCAGGATGTCCAATTCCAACCATTACTATAGGAGGATCTCTACCATCAGTTGTTTGAATGTTGTAATGTTTGGCCATGTTAGCATTAAGTTCTTGTTGTTCTAAACATTGACAATACCCAGTTCTGTAACCTAATGAATTGGCTGTAAGTACTGCGGCTCCTGAGGATATTCCAACACTAACTAGATAATTTGTTTTAAAGTCATCGTTAAACGGATCTATAATACTACTTTCATTTGCTGACCTATAAACTAACAACAACGGTGCGTATACTTGTGTATTTCTGTGAATTTTATTTTCAATAAAATGAGGATTATCTTTATCAATAGAATGTGTGTAACACATTTTATTAAAATCTAAATTTGTGCTGACTATTAATTCATAGTAAGGTCTATTGTTTTTTGTTGGCATGTTTGTTGCAACATCAACTATTTTTTTAATGTCTTCTTGTGTAACAGGATTTGAAAAATCCCAATTACGTTGGCATCGTTCTGCTGTTTTAACTGTCTCTGTTAGGTTTAACATCTTTAACTACTTCCATAAATTGCTGGTACTGTTGTGGATAGTGTTTGTTAACATGATCAAGCATACCTTGTACAGTTACTTCGTCACCACCAGTACTGTCTTTTAATACTTTCCAATTATCGTAATCAATAATAACTGTAGATGAATCCCAATGTTTTGGTCTTAATCGATCAATAAAATATACCATTTCTTGAACTCGCCACTTGCCTTCTTCACCAAAGTTTTTCATTGATGTGTTGGCACCTGGTGCCGGTTGATAGATATGTTGGAAAACTATGTAATGACCTTTATTTTTGCTCATACAGTTATTTACCTCGGATCATTTCTAGTTCTACCATAGTAGCCGCTAGATTAATTTCCGGGTCAACAACCACTGCATGATTTACAATACCTTCACGTATTGCCAATAGTGCTCTGTTTTGTTTTTCTTCTGTGTCACCAAACCATTCAAGATTCTCATACATCTTACGATAAATTTTTTCATATGAGTTTGAGTCTGCATTTTCTACAATGTATTTTCTTGCTTTCTCAATATCACCATTTTGGAACATAGCAACATACGTAATTTCCATGTTGCCTTCTGTGAGATCTCCATCTTGTGGTTTTTCTAACTTGCCAGTTTGTGAATTCATTTGACAAGTATTAATACATTTTCTTAAGTCTGGATAGTTTGCTTTTACATAAATGTCAAGTGTGTCCATGTCAAATTCAATTTTTTCAGTTGCAAGTATTTCACCAACTCTTACTGCGAACATAGTTTGATCTAAACTTTTAATATGAAACCCTTGACATCGTGAATGTATTGCAGGAATAACTCTGCGTTCATAGTTACAAGTTAATAAAAATCTACATGTTGATGCAAACGATTCCATCAGCCCACGCAGTATTGCTTGTCCATTTTGTGTAATATAATCTGCCTCATCAAGTAATACATATTTAAAATCACCAAATGGCATTGTTTGAGCAAAGTTTGTAATCTTTTCACGCATAACATCTACTGAGTTTTCATTAGATGCATTTATTTCTAGTACATCACCTTTGTCAACTTCAAGTTCATGTAGTAATAGTTTCGCCAGTGTAGTTTTACCTGTGCCTGGATCTCCACTAAACAGCAGATGTGGAATTGCTTTAGAGTCTATCCAACTTTGAACTTGACGTTCTTGTTGTTCATCTCTAAACACATATTCTTTGACCTTCTTAGGTCTGTATTGTTCTACCCAAAGTTGTTTCATTGCTCTCTCAGTATATTATAAATTGTATAGATTGTCAAGTGATTAAAATGTAGCAACGCCACCGTCCTGAAGATCATCTGGCCTATCATCTGATTTTCCAAGTATGCCGTCTGGATCAGCAACACGAAGATCAAATTCTTCGCCACCATCTTCAACTTGCACACCTTTTGTCCAACGGCCGTGCTCCATTAATACGTAATCACCAGGTTGTACCCAATCAATTTCAGGGCCAACAGCATATACTTCTGCCCAACGTGGTCTGATTCCGTGTCCGCCATCTTGAATTTTATCTGCAGATGGAAGTATGATTCCACCTTTAGATGTACGCATACCTTGGTCAATACTTTTAACCAAAATTTTATTTCTCAAAGGTCGTACTTTTCCTCTTGTTACGTGCATACTTTACTCTTCTGTATCTTCAACTAATTCAATGTCACCATTTGGCAATTCAACTTCTTTCATCTTTGGTTGTTTTGCTTTTGCTGGCTTAGATGCTTTTGGTGCCGCTTTTGGCTTTTCTGCTACTGGTGTTTGTTCCATTTCCTTTGTTGCTGAAACGTCAACTGCATCTTTGATACTTACTGTTTTTACAGCCGCTTTAGGATTATTTTGATAGTATGCTTGAGCTTGTTCAGTTTTTGTTTTAACAATATTACCTTTGTTATCTAACTGATCACCACGTGCATTAACTTTCATATTTCCAACTGCAACTGCTTGTTCGTTAGCAAGTGCAAGGCTTTGTATGTCTACTGCTTGTCCTTTATTTGTTCTTCTACTTGTCATAAGTTATACTCCTATATAATTATTTATCTTTCAAAAAGTCAGTTATATTAAGATCATATTTGATGCTGTCTACTTTATGAACTCCTAACAGATACAACACATATGACGACACTGACGACCCCCTGCCAACTCCCCATACAATATCATTTTTTCTCATTGTGTCAATCAAGTAAACTAAAAATCTTAATACATTTAACAAACTGTATTTTACATACAATTCTAATTCTTCGCTAACTCTTTTTTTCTCTTCATCTGTGATTGCAAGAGATTTTATATGTTCTATAATGTTCATATTTTTATACTCATCTGACATATACCAATCTGATTGCAAAGCACGATCATAATCTTCAATTGAAATTTCCATGTCAGATAATTTTTGGATAGTTGGCCAATCTAGTGCAAGTTCATTAATGATAGAATTATATCTTTCAACTCTATCATCATTGACTTTTAACTTATCAATATCATAACCTTGATAAACTAATTCTATTAAATCATTGCAATTTACAATTGGTTCACCATATTGATTAGTATTTGTAATACGACCTACTTCTGACATAGTTGTATAATATATTAAAATGTATTGATTGTCAAGATCTTTTAGGCTTCGCCAACTCTTTGATTCCACTTTTGTGTCAAGTTGCTTACCCATTTTGTTTTAACTGCTTGGACGCAGGCTCCGTATGTACAACCTGCTTTTTTATATTTTTTGTATAATTTTTCTGCTTCTGCAATTATACTTTGTTTTTCTAGATGTTTAGCATACTGATCTTTGGATTTTTGATCTCTACGGCCGGCCAACTCTCTATAGAAGTCTTCATGTGCTGTCATACTCCTAATTGTTTGCATATCAACAAATATAAATTTGCGTCTATCTCTTTTTATTGCATTTGTGATTTTTCGGCTTGGACGTCCAGTTGTTCCACCTTTGGAAACGTTTTTTACACCAGAACTACTTTTGCCTTTTGCCATATAATATATTTATGATATGTTTTAATTATTCGCCTATTGTGAATGGTTTTTCGTCAAATAATTCATTGTCTATTTTTTTAGTTTGACGATCACGTAATTCGTGTGACAGAAATGCTATTTGTCTTTGCATTTGTTTGTGTGCTTCATTGTAGCCACCACGTTTACTAATTGCATTTAATTTGTTTTGTATTGAGTTGATCAGTTTCATTAACTCATCATCGCTCATGTCAGGTCTTTCAAAAACGTTGTTAGGCACCAAAACTCTCCCCACATCCACACGATGATGTTGCGTTTGGATTTACAACATTTAAATATGATCCGCCTAATTCTTCAACATAATCAATTGTACACCCAAGTATGTACATTTCAGCAACTTTATCTATTAATAATGCTTTGCCTTCATTTAGATCAAATTTAATTGTGTCTTCAGCTTCTTCATCTGCGAAATTCCATTCATACTTAAAACCTGCACATCCACCGCCTTTAACAGAAAAACGCACATATGGTTTATCTGTTTTTAATGCTGTGTTAGTTAAATATGATTTTGCTGTATCTGTTATGTTAATCATTTGTAGTATTTATCTTTTGGTTTAAACTATTTTTTGCTCGTTTACGTCTACGTTTACGTGCTTGTTTTGACGTGCTTAATAATCTGTTGTATGTATCTAATTGTCGTTGATTCTCGTTAAACCACAACACGTATTGTATTGCTTTTGTTTTTGCTGATGGGTTGTAAGTGATGTTTACATACGTAGGATGATTCAAATGGGTTTCTTCATCTTCCATGTACTTGATATAAACTTCGCCATCTATTTTAGTAAAGTGTCTGTCTTTTTTTATAAAATATTCTAATCCGCTTGAAGGATTACGAATTTTTATATGATTAGGTGGAATTACATCTTCCCAAAACATTCTTGGGAAATATGATACTTTGCCATTCCATGAAACTGTTTCTGGTCTGTTTGCTGTTACTTCCCATGCCATTATGTAGCACGGTTTATCATTTACATTGCCTTTGGCAACAATAAGTTCATCACCAAAAGGATTCGTGCGACCTGAACGCCACACAGTTTTTTCAATTGTATAATCATCAGGTCGCGACATTGTAAATCCTTAAGCACTTGCTGGTTCAGAAGACTTTGCTTCTTGTATTTCTTTTCTTCTAGATTTAGCAAGTTTAGTAATTTCTGATAGGGCTTTTCTGGCTCTTGTGCCAGCCGCTTTGTTACCTTTTTCAGCAAACTTATCACTGTTTTCTTTGTATTCTTCAAACAATGTTAATAATTGTTGATTAATTGTACTCATATATAAGTTCTCCTTAATAACACTATTTTATTATTATTTTACTGTAAAGTCAAGTAAAAATTCACTAAACCCCCGACTTTGTGGCCGAATATGAGCAACGTATCCGTCCCTTCGATCCGGGGTTCCGTTTTTGTAACTTTTTCCCTTCTCATGGCCAGTTGTTACGACTGGTCTGTATTTGTTATACCATAACTCTGTCTTTAGTCCTAAAGAACAGTAATACAACTAGGAACAGTGCCTCACAACTCTTAACACACTAGAACCTCTAAGCCATGTTAAGCGTTGGTATATGTATTTATATATTAAAACTATTGATTATATTATAATGATATTGGATCAATTGGCATTATTGTTGATATTGCGTTTTTATATACCAATTGTGTGTGTTGCTCACGTTGTAGATACAATGTGCTCTCATCCATTGCTGTTATAACACCACTCAATTTAATGCCGTTGATTAGGAACACTGTAAGTTGAGATTGTGTGTCAATTAATTTTTGTATAAATTTGTCTTCTTGTTCATGCATGATAACTAATAACCTTCATAAGTATTTATCCAGTTATTTATTATCTTTGGTGTTTTTAACCAATTTCATCATCATTAGATACTGTTTATATGATTCTTCAACTGCTGGGTATCTCCTACGCATGTATTGTTCATGTTTAGCACGTTGCTCTACTTTAAACTGTTTGCGTTTTAATGAGTATAATTCTTGTTCAAGTTTTCGAATCTTTTCATAATGGTTATCCATTATTATCGATCCACTTGTTCAATAATTTAACACCCCATCCTGTAGCACCACCACTTGCTGTCATTGACCCTTTATCATTCCAAGTAACTCCTGCTATATCAATGTGTGTCCAAGGAACATCATTTACAAACCTCTGTAAAAATTGTGCCGCTGTTGTTGAACTTGCTTCACCGCCTTTACCAACATTATGCATGTCAGCAATTGTTGAATCAACATATTTGTCGTATCTTTCTCCAATTGGATCGCATGGTAAACGCCATACTTTTTCATCTACTTTATGTCCTGCATCAATAAGTTGATTGCTTAAATCATCATTGTTTGAAAATATACCAGCAAGTTGATCACCTAATGCAATTGAAACTGCACCTGTTAGTGTTGCTAAATTAATCATTGTTTTTGGCTTGTATGTTTTTTGTGTGTACCACAAACAGTCTGCTAGTACAACTCTACCTTCAGCATCTGTGTTATCAATCTCAATAGTTTGCCCACTCATCGATGTGATAACATCACCTGGCTTGTATGCATTACTAGATACCATATTTTCTACTAATCCAATAACACCAACTGCGTTGATAGGTAGGTTACGTTTTGCAATACTGATCATTGTGCCAACAACCACTGCTGAACCACCCATGTCATATTTCATATCTTTTAAACCTCTAGATGGTTTAATTGAATATCCGCCTGTATCAAAACACACACCTTTACCAACTAAGGCACTAGGTGCATCACCTTTTTTACCATTCATCCATTCCATCACAACCATTTGAGATTCTCTAGCACTACCTTGTCCTACTGCCAACAGTGCACCAGCACCCATTTTTTCAAGTTCTTTTTCACCGTATACTTTGATCTTAAGTCCAAGTGCTTCTAGTTCTTTTACACGATCAGCATATGATTTAGGATATAATACATTTGATGGTTCTGAAATTAAATCTTTTGCAAATGCAATACCTTGTACCATTGCATCTTTGTGTGTATATTCTTCTTTTATTTTTGTTAAATCAGCACCTTCTTGGCAGACGTCAACTTCAAAGTTTGTTTCTTCTTTGTCTTTTTTAGTAAAGTATTTGTCAAATGTATATTCCTTCAACTGCATACCAAACGCAAGGTTAGTAGATGACGGCAATACTTCTTTGTCAACAAACGCAAGTACACGACCTTGTGTGCCACGTTCTTTTAATTTACTGTAAATTGCTCCACCTACTTTTTCTAATTTAGCATCATCTAATTTAACAGGATCTCCTACACTAATGAACAATGCATCGTGGCAAGGCAAGTTGTTAGATGTAATAAAAAAACTATCTAAGAATTTACCTTTAAAGTTGTTGTGTGTAATTGTTTCACTTAATAGTCCGTCTGTACCTTCATCTAGTATTGATGATGAATGTGATAACTGCACATCATCGTTTTTAGTATAAAGTAAATGCACTTCGCAAGTACTTTCACCACTTGATTCTAGATCGTTAATAAAATCTATTTTCATTTGACCTCCATGTCTTTGGTAAGAACTAAAGGCTGTTCTGAAAACATTCTTGAATATACTTTTAGATCTTCTTGTTCTTTTTGTTGTCGTTGATCAAATATTTCTATTTGAATTGCTTCTTTGATATCATATGCAAGTTCTGGCCAACTAGCCACAAAGTCATGTACAAATACTTCACGTTCTGTTTGGTCCATTCTTGCAATTTGTTCTGCTAAATCTGTCATGCAATATTCTCTTCTTTAGGCATTTCGTACATTGGAAATTCTGCTTTGCCACGTTTAGGCTCATGCATACCAACTGCCCACCCATTTTCAAGTTCAACCCAATACTTCACAGTTTTTTCAGTACCAGGCCATCCAACATTACTAGCATTACGATCTACAATTTTTACATCACTAAACTGCTTGGCTGGAATATCTTTTTTCTTATACTTACGCATATTCCACCACCACTGAAAGTCTAACCCAAGTGTGGTTTCATTTTCAAGTTCTCTTGATATACCATAATGTTCTGATGAGTACAGACCTAATGGATCATCTTTGTTTATTTTTATTTTAGGCATTTATTCTCCTTTTTGTTTTAAGTTGCTTAAAAATTCTGGTTTAGTTTCTACACAATATACTTTAAGTGTTTCTTCTTTAAGTATCCTTGTGGCTTTACAATCTTTGCCTGTAATTGACGAAACAATGTGATCAGTTGTTGTTTTCTTTCCTTCAACTGCTAATGCTGTATCAACACCTGCTTTTACTATTGTAACTGTTTTGTATGTTTGGTAAGAACTTGATGCTGTTGCTGTTGCTCCGCCACCAACTAAAAATCCAGGGGCCGCACATCCTTGTAACAATACAAGTACTGAAATCCACAACAACATTAAAAATAATAATGGTTTTGGATTTATCATACTTTTCTTCCTGCTGTTTTTAAATCTTCTTTTGCTACCACCATATATGGACCTTTGTTGTATGCTGGCACAATTGAGTACTGTTTACTAACTTCTAATCTTTCTCTTGTTTCTTTCCAACTGCGTGTACCACCTCTGGTAATTCTATTGCTCAACTTAGGTTGTGGCAATGTTTGCCTAGTTATTGGTTCTGTAGTAGTTGGGTTACCTAAACTCATTTTCTGTTGTGGCTGTTGTATAGGTTTCCATTTACCTTGAACATAGTCAACATATTCTTCAAATGTCATTTTAGCAAGTTTCATTTTCTTAAGAAACTTGTTGTGTTCACGGAATCCTGCTTGATATTTGTGCAACGGCTTTGGCTTCTTTTTTCTTATTTTAGTATTCAGAAGGCTCAACCCACGTTCTAAGTGCATAGTCATAATATTAATATAGCATCAATTGTTGATTTGTCAAGTAAAAGATTAGTCTTTTTTGAAGCAATAAGTCTTTGATTTTATTGACTTATTTTTTCACCTTGTTTTTTATTTTTAGTTTTTTCTTGCATTTGTTGTTCAGCAACCACAAATGGAGGCTTACGCAATTTATTACTATGATTTAGCAACGACAATGTTCTAGTAAAAATTTTATCAAGTTCTTTTTCTAAAGATTTTTTATTACCTTCTAATTGTTTTGCAATCATAATGATTCCGCCAGCACTAGCAACATAATCAGGAATGTAAAGTATTCGTTTACCATGCATATTATATCCTGCTTTGTTACTTGCTAACTGACAATCAGTTGCTCCTATTACTGCAAGTGACTTTATGGTATGCGTTGAATTTTTATCAAGAGTATCTCTACCTTGACAAATTACAAGCAAATCACTTACCACAGTTGTTGCTTCTTGTACTGAGCAAGTTCCAAACCATGCATCTGCATACAAGTTGTTCACACTGTCTTTATTAGTATCACACACTGTTAGGTTGGCGTTGTTTTTGTCAAACATTTTTGCAACTTCTTTGCCGTGATTAGAAACTCCTTGCACAATTACATGTTTGTGCTGAAAAGATTTATTACTATTAATATACTGTTGAACTGCTCTTGCAGAATAAAATACTCCTTTGGCTTGTGCTTTTATGTATGCTTGTTGATCAACTGTAATTAATTGTGGACAAATACTTGCTAGGTATTCATAAAAATTATCATCAACATTTGATGTAAACACAGCAATTTGATCTTTGTATTGAGTATTTAAAAAATTACCTAATACTTCTGCAAGTTTAATATAACGAGTATCTTCATTTACATTTATAGTTATAACACCTGGTACATTTTTAATATCATTGTACTGGTATTTCATTTCAACATTTCGAGCATACTTTTTAGTTACATCAATTTGTTGATTAGATGAATTATACGATTCAAATTTAATTTCAATCAAAGGTATAGCATCTGTTTCTTTTTTTAAAATTGCAACTACACTACTAAATCCGTTTTCTTCATCACTAGCATGTGACATTGTAAAGTTATCAAACTCTACTGGATCAATTTTGATCATTTGTTTTCTCCAATTATTTTTTTTCTGTTGGCTGTTCTTTTGCTGTTTGTTGTGCTTTTAATTCTGCTTGTTGAAGTTTTTGAAACTCTTCATCAGACAATTTCTTAAGTACAAACACTAAATTCTTTTCATCAAACTTTTTGTCTGGATCTTTGTTATCAAACAATTCAATTTTAAAGTCTGTTGCTACAAGAATCTGTAGTTTATGTCTTAGTATAAGTGCCGCCCATTGCTTTGGTCCCATAATAGAATAATGGTTAGCAATATACTCTAATGGTCTATGATTGTCAGGAGCAGGCATTTCAATATAAATTTTACCATTTGTTTTTAGTACTCTTTTGTATTCACCAAGTGTCATGTAAGGAAAAGGTGAGTGTTCTAAACAATGTCTAACAAAAAGAAAATCAAATGACTCGTCAGGGTATGTCATAAATGACTGGTCCATGTTTTCACATTCAAAACCTCTTTCTTGTGTTGCTTTAACATCTTCATCACTCATTGTGATACCTTTGATGTTTGTGAATCCTAATTCTTTAAACTTTTCCATAGCATAACCTTGACCACAACCAATATCAAGTATTGCTTGGTCTTTGTTATCTCCTAATTGATTCTTTTCTAAATCAGGAACAATTTGATCAATCATTCGTGTGTGCATAACAGTATCTGGTTCAGAATATACTTCTTTAGATACTTTGTCTAAAAATTTTAATATTTTGTCTGCTTTGTTTTTTATATCCATTTTGTTTTGTTTTCCGTGTTGTTACTTGGAGCGGGCGATCGGATTCGAACCGACGACCCTTTCGTTGGCAACGAAATGCTCTACCACTGAGCTACGCCCGCCTATTGTTATATTATATTTAACTATATTCATTTTGTCAATACAATTATGTTAATCTTTTTGCTTCTTTTTAACATCTTTAAGTGTTTTAACTTTGGTTCTTAATCTAATTAAATCATTATCAAGCATACGTACTCTATCAATTAACTGAATTAGTGTTCCAGAAACTGCACCTAATTTTGGCTTAATAAATTTTACAATATAATTATAAAGGTAATATATAAAGTAAGCCAAAAAGAATACTGCTACAATTGGAAATCCATAATAGTTAATTAATTCTACAATGTCCATAAAGTTAATTATTCTCTTTCTCTTGCTTAACTAACCAGCCGTTTTTGTTTACTACAAAAACATCTCCTGGCTTGTAAAGATAATGGTCTTTTTGTTTACCGTCTTTGGCGACACCCATAACTTCTCCAAACCAATCACCTGCTATTTTAAAATTTTTACCTGCTTGTTCTATTGTATAGTCTATCCAAATCATTGCAATTCTCCTTAATCTTTTCTTGCATCTTCTTTGCCATCTGCTCTGGCTATTCTATCTGTGTCTACTGGTAAACCAAGTTGTTCTGAAACTTCATTATCAATTTTAAGTATATCATTATTCATTGTTTTTATTCTATTGTCTAATGACTCAATTACACTTTTAATAAAATCAATTGAGCTTACAATACTACTTAATATGTAATTTATAACAATCATGATGAAAATGCCAGATGCAATTGCGGCCGCAATTGGCAAACCTAAATCAGCGATGATTGTCCAAAAATTCATTTTTATGTTCTCTATACTTTTCTTGTATATATTTATGTTAGTTTATTTTGTTGTTGCTATGAACACCCCATTCCAATCTTTTGGAAGATCTTGAGTTTTCATATACTCACAACGTTCTATCCACATTGTGTAATAGTCTTTCATTTTACCTTCAAAATGTTGTTTTAATCTTTCACAGTGATATATTGCTTCATCAAAGTTTTGTGATTGATATGCTTCGTGCATTTGATCATGTAGTTTTTTGCTGTTGTGATAATCTTTTTTTACATCATCTAACACTGTATAAATTCTAATACCAATAGTTTTTCCTTTTACAGCAAGTTCATCTATCTTTAAGTAAAAAAATTGTGTATGTGTTGCATCGTAGGTATTTTCACCTACTAGTAATACACACCCATATTCTTTGCACTTTGACTCAATACGAGCCGCTGTGCTCACAGCATCACCAAGTACATCATATGAATGTCTTTCAGTTGATCCCATTTCTCCTAAATATCCAAGTCCTGTGTTTATACCAGCACCCATACCAATTGGAGGTCTTCCTTCTGATGTAATTTTATCATTAAACTTGTCTACTGCTTTTAGCATGTTTAATCCTGTTTTAACTGCTGTACAAGGGTGATCTAAATCGTCAATGGGTGCATTGTGTATATGCATTGATGCATCACCAATATATTTTATAACCATGCCATCAGCATCTAGTATTGGCTGTGTAATAGCATCCATATATCCGTTCATTATTTTTGTTAATCCTTGAACATCATCACCAAATGATTCTCCTAATGGTGTGAAGCCACGTAAATCAGAGAAGCAAATAGAAACTTCTTTTTTTATACCTTCTTTAATTAGTTTTGGATTTTCTTGTAACATTTTAACAACTGTTGGAGAACAATAGCCAGCAAATTGTTTTTTAATTGCTTGTTTCTCAAAAAATTCTTTTGCAAATCTATTAAACACTGCATGAAAGCCTGTCAGTGATGCCACTAATAATATCCAACTGACATCCCATAACTGTAGATGTCTTGTGAATGCAAAGTATGATGCATAACCTGTGCCTGTCCAAAACACAACAAATGCTATACCAATCAGCCAATATGGCGCAAACGTTGCCAGTAATACTAATAATAATGCAACTACCCCTGCTGTAACGTATTCTACAAATGTTGCATAGTCTGTTCTAACAATATTGTCTCCACTTATAATTGTTTGCAATCCTACTGCTATAGGGTCATGTGAATATCTTTCGCCATTTGGTGTAGCAATCACAGAACCTATTCCTTCTGCTGTTATACCTACAATAACTGTTTTGCCTTGTACCATATCAAATTCATCTACTACACTAATTCTCTCAAACTGTTTGTTCCAACGTAACCATATCTGTCCATTTGGATCTGTTTTAATTACAGGATAGCCTGGTACACGAACTGCTTGTACTCCGCTTGGTCCTGCTTTAACTTGATAACTTGGTGCACCTGTTGCCACACGTATTGTTTCAATTGTCATAGAAGGATATGTTTCTCCTCCTACTGT
>CETY01115642.1_pt1 | contig 14904 bp, 9 predicted proteins | sample 361551 | NCBI WGS metagenome assembly CETY01 (sample SAMEA2623135, study PRJEB7988) | marine metagenome | biome: marine biome (ENVO:00000447); feature: deep chlorophyll maximum layer (ENVO:xxxxxxxx); material: "saline water (ENVO:00002010), including plankton (ENVO:xxxxxxxx)" | depth 45 m | reverse complement strand
CTGTACCTGTCATAGCTGCAGGAAATACTATTCCAGTGAGTAACATACCATTTGTACTTACTCCATTGGATGTTGTTCCATTTGCAGAAACATCTATTAAAACTTCTTTTACATTTGTCTTGTACATATCTTCCTTACTATAGCAGAAGAAAAGGGTGGAGGTGGAGTTCCACCCCAATCTTCAAATTAATTAACTACTAGGGAGTAGCAATTTCGTCTATGTGGAGGTGATATTGTGGAGGACCGAAGTCGATTCCCATCTCCATGTAGATTGCTTTTGCAACTCTAGCGTTATCGTCTTGGTCAATATCTCTTACAAACACTGTTCCTTTACCAGGAATGTTTGTGAAGATAGGACTTACATAAGCCATATCTACTATGAAAGCATCATTACTTCCTAAGATATTTCCATCAAGAGCCATCATTCCAATAGAACCGAATGGTGTTATAACAGTATCAATATCGATACCTCCAACATTTCTCTCTCTTGGAAGGACTGCAGCTGTTGTACCACCTGTTTGTGGGTTATGTAGCTGCTTGTTTAGTTCTAATAGGTTAGCTGAGTTAACCAAAAGAACTGGATTCTTTACTGGTGCGTTTGCATCATAAAGTTTTTTCAATGATTCTGCAATCGCATCCCAGTCTAATTTCTTAGCAGTACCACCTGTAGCTTCTGTGCTTGTATTGAAGTACTTGTTTCCTCCATTTAATGCACAGTGAGCTGCAAGTCCTCTAAATGTTCTATTGTCGCCAATAGGGTTAGAAGCGTGTGCGCCATCTGCAAAAGTACCATTGATAGCGAAGTATTCTACTTCTCTAGCAACTTTTTCTAATGCAAGTTCTAGCTGTTCTGCTAATTCGTTAGTTACTGGGTTACCACCACTCAAAGCAAGTTGTGCTGTGTTAGTGGTTGTTCCATCACCATCAGACGCAGGATAACCTGCAGCTCCGACTGTGAATGGATTTTGTTGATTGTAAGCTGCCATAGCTGTGTATGACATTTTTACACCCTTATGGAATATCTGTGTTACCTGGGTATAAGCTCCTCTATTTCGACCAAGGTATTCAGTTGGCGCTCCGCCTTCTGTACCTTCTGTTGGTGCTGATGAAATAGTGGCGTTATCGGCTGTTTGGAATTGGAAGAAAGTTGATTGTATCACTTTTCCGCCACCAGTTAAGCCGCCCATAGCAGATAAGAAAGGTGTTCTTTGTCCTCCGACTTTAAACAATTCTCCTTGAAAATTATTAATGTCTGAGGCGTAGATTGGGTCTGGGGTTGATATTGCTCCCATAATTATCTTCTCCTAAATTATTACTATTACTATTACTTTGAAGAAGATGCAGACAACTTATCTTAGTTTATCTTTACCTTCTTCTAAGACAGAAAGTTTTGCTGCTATTGAGTTTCTGACACTTCCAGTTTTTTCTATTTCACGAATCTGTGAAGTCACATCTGTGTTGAAGTTATCAACTACTGAGTTCTGTTGTATGTTATTTAGGCGCTCTTGTGATTGCTCTGTACTTTGTACAGCTTGTTGTAATCTGTCTTGTTGCCCAAATTCTACTCCGAACTCGTCTGATGCGTACCCTTGGATTCCCTCTACAGTTAAATCACCTTCGTACATCATCTCAACCGCTTTGCCGACACCTTTTCCAGTGTCTAACCCTGCTTGTTGAAAAACGACTTGTCTTTCTTTAGCTTCAAATTCAGCAACTTTACCTTTGAGAAACTCGTTTTGCTCTCTCATCTCTTTCCAGTTTTTATCACTGCTTGTAGCTTGTTCTGAGTTATTCAGTTCTTCTGTCATATTCTTTTGTCCATTCTTCACACGCTTTTTTTACAAGTGGTGTATGAGTAGCCACTGCTTTTCGTCTACGCTACTGTTTTTAATTTGACAGGTCTTGTCAGTAGGCATCAAGACCGATTACAATTCTAGGTCTAGTTTTAATTTCGGACCTTAGTACAAAAATAGCTAAGGTTATTATACCATATATAGTGGTTGTGCAAGTTGTTTAAACAGGTTTATGCTTCTGTAAGTCCTGTGACTGCACCAGACTGTGTAGTAGCAGCACCTAATTGTGCAGCACTTCCTGATTCTGTTTGACGCATTATGTTAATTACTTGTTTAAGTTCTTCTTGTTGACCAAGTTGAGTACCTTCCATAATGTCTTGAACTGATGGTACATCTCTACCCTGTGCTAGGGCTTGTTGTTGTATACCTCTTACTTGTTGGAATCCTTGTCTTGCAGCTTCAACACTAAGACCTAAACTTCTTAGTTCTTCAGCAACTTCAAAAGATATATCTGTTCCTGATAACAATGCTTCTGCACCTATCTGTGCTGTCTGTATTGTTTGTCCTACTACATCTCTAGAAGTAATAGTTCCAGAAACAATATCTTTACCTATGTTAGGGTCTATTGCAGACAGTATAATTTCTTCGTCTGTAAGAACTCTACTAAAGTTTCTTAAATAAAACTCTTTAACTTCTGGTATTGATTCTAAGACATTACTTCTTACAGCTTCTATTCTTGCACCTAATTCATCAGGTGAAACAACATTCTCTATAAGTTGTGCCTTTCTTTCAGGTGTTAATACAATATCAGGATTTATATTTATAGCTTCAAACTTTCTTTTATAACCATCTTGTATCTGTGCATACTCTGTTTCTGTGTATTTAACTGTTGCACCATCTGCATTTAAGTTACCTGCAAAAGATACCTTGTACTCAGGCGTTTGTCTTACTGCTGATATAGCAGAGGATTCGTCATTACCACTGTCAATATATGTTTCTACCCATGTATCTAACATTGACTGAGAGAGTAGATTACCAAATTTTAACTGACCTTTTTCCACGATTTTATCTTTTGCTGCTTGTGTAAGAGTGGTAGAATTACTAACTTTGTTAGCTTCTTCTACTATAGAACCTGCGTAGTTAGTTCCACCTAATGTTGTAGATGCTGCTTCTGCTTCTTTATAAGATTCTGTATAACCTGCACCTGCAATTAATTCGTCAGCTCTTTCTCTTGCAGTTTTCTTTTTTGTTGCTGTTACTGTAAAACCTGTTAGGTCGTCTTTTCTATATAAAGTTACCATTATGTTGGAGTTCCTCTCGATACACCTGTTGCACTGATACCCAATGAAGTTGCTATATCGTCAGTTGTTGTATCAAATACTTTTGCATTGTTATTGTTTAAACCATAAATAGTAACTAGCTTACTAGCTTCTGTCTGGTCATTAGATTGTAATATTTTCAACCATACATCTGAAGTTTCGCTCATTCTCTCTCCTAATTTAGTAAAGGTAAAGTTTCTCCAAGGTGTTGCTATCTCTTCATAAGTAAGATTCTCGTCATACATACTTGTAGGAAAAATACCTTTTCTCATAGCTTTAAATTTATCATTAAGCATTTGTGTACCAACTTGTTGAGTTTCTGCATTTCTAAAATCTGCAGCTAAAGAAGACTGTGTAGCTGAATCGAGTTGTCCATACAAAGGACCTAGCCATTTGTATGCTGTGTTTTGTACAGTTGCATAACCTGATTTAGTTTGTGATAGTTTCCCTTTACCCTCTAACCAGTCAGTTACTTTACTGTCTACCTCTATGCTTGATTCATCATCTGATATAGCTAGTACCTGAAACTCTGCATAATTCTTAGTAAACCCACCAGTAGTAACCATATCTCCAAACCACTGTCCAAATGTTTTACCTGTGTTCTCATCAAAGATACTATCTACATTTGTGACACCTGCTGTTTTTAATTTCTGTGTGTAAATTAATCTGTTCTCATCTCTAAGAGCTACAGCATCTGCAGGTAAAGTTTCATCATCTACACCTCTGGCTTTAGATAATGTTAACCAATCTATTACTTCCTCTGTTGCATTTTCAAACCAATCTGTTGCTCCCCACTCTTCAGCAGTAATATCTCTATCTTCTACCAATCCTTGTATCCACAGATTACGAAGTTCTTCATCTGTTTCTAGCCAAGGTCTTGCATCTATTGCTGCAGACATAAGTTCTGTAAACCCTCTGAATGGTGATGTTCCTTGCAAAATAACATTAGAAGGTAACTCTGCTAAAGAATCACCAAAGAATACCGAAGATGTCCATGTGTCATCATCAACTGTTATCTCTTGTGGTTTAGCTCTTCCACTAAAAAATTGATTTATCTCTTCATCAGTAGAAGCATATCGCATAAAGAATGGTTGACCAGGTACTTGCCAAACAACATGCTTGACTCCATCTCTTACCCATATTTGTGTATTCTGAAATGCTTCGTTAGAAGTTGCTACTGTTGTTTTAACTGTTGACTCTCCATTGTCTACAATCTCTTCTGTCGCAACTTCATCTTCTTCTACTGGTTCTAATAAATAGTTCCAATACACTTCGTTTAAATCTGTTTCTTGAAATTCCTCTAGTGTGAAAGGTCCGAAACTAGAGTATAAATTACTAGCGTAGTTTTTATACGCATCATAATCTAAATTCTTTCCTGATGCTGCTCCATTAACTTTTAAATAGTCATTCAATGTTTTTATAAAGATTTCAAATTCTGTCATATTATTCAGCACCTCCTTCTTTTACTTTTGATTGTCTTAGATATTTCTTTTGTTTCTCTATCTGAGCTGACATCATTTTGTAAAACAACTCTGCACTCAATTTGTCTTCAGGCATAAACATAGGTGGAACACCAAACTGATTAGTAATACCTTCACTTCTAGTTTCTGTATCTACTTCTCTAGGAGGTATACCCATACTTCTTGTAGTGGTATCAACATCTGTATCCTCTTGTATTTCATCAGTCAATTCTCCAACTTTAGTACCTGGTTTGAAACCATCTTCAGGTTCTGGTATCCCTCTATCGATTGGAGTATTTTGATATTCAACTACTTCTTTTTCTAAATTTAATTTGAGTGCTTGTGCATCTTCGTTGTCTAAGTCCATAAACTTTTTAGTTGTTAATACATACATAACATCCATAGCTTCTTTATCATCATTAGTCTTTAAATCTTTTTTCTTCTGCTCTAAAATATATTTAAACACTAATGCGTTGTCGTTAAGGTTAGCTCTTTTAGCAAACCAGTCAGCAACAAATGCTTTTTGATTATCTGTAAAGTTTAATAACGATTCTTGACCAGGTTGTGCAACATTAGAGATTAGTACTTTATCTTGTGCATCAGAAACTTCAGGTATTATAACACCTAATTCTTTCATAGCTTTGTATATACCTGGAGCCATACTATCTATGTTGGCTTGGAATATCCCCCATGATGGAGATACCTTATCTAAAGCATCTCTTACAAAAGGAACACCATCAACTCTTGATTCGTAACCTGCAATAGGTACTACATATTCTATAACCTCTTCTACAATACCAACACTTCTAAGTGCTTCTATAACTTCTGGTACTGAGTAACTATCTTGTTCCATTATCCTGTTCCTCTAGGTGCAGACTTTCTTTCTGCTGCTGCTAATCCTTGTAAGTTTCTTGTCATCCTAGCAAATGTCTTATCTTCTTCTCCTGAAGCTACAGCTAGTTCTTCTCTGGGTGCGAATATCTCATCAAGTATCTCATCTGTTTCTTCAGACAAAACATCTGATACATCTGATTCTTGTGCTTCTACACCAGGAATAAATGTAGTGGTATCTGATAATGGGTCATAAGATAACTGGTCTTGTGTACCAACTTGTGACTCACCTAGTTGACTTTCTACTTCTTCCACAGCACCACCAAGTTTCTTGTTAATAATACCAAGTTCGTATGAAGATAACTTAGCACCTTTTCTAGCTTCTGCTCCTGCTATAACACTGTCCGCAAAATCGCTTAGGTCTTCTTCTGTAAATTCATACTTACCTGTTGCGTAAGCTCTTTGTGCTTGTGCTGATTCGTTCATCATCTTTGCTGATGACAACCAAGACATATTACCACCATTATTCATGCTAAAGTCTAGTACTAACTTCATACCTTTTAATGTTTCGGCATCTAAGTAAGTTCCATAGGTTTGGTCTAAATTAATTAGACCTGCGTTTGCAAGAAGATTTTTTGTCTGCACTCTTAGTAAAGGGCTTAGATTATTAAACTGTGATGCTATATCTTTCTGGTAATAGATAAACTTAAAGGCTTCCCCAGTACCAAACAACTCACTTCTCTCTTGTTGGTACTCATCACTTCTTAGAAATATCTCTGCAGGAACATCTTTAGTTTTAGCAAGACCTGATTCTTCGTCAATTCCTCCTACTTCTACTTTGTATACTTTTTGAAAGTTTTTTCCTAATGGTTTATTAGGGTCTGTACTTGTTCCCTGTATTAAATCCATAAACTCTTCTACACTAAATGTTGTTTGACTACTTACATTTGGACCTAAAACACCTGGTGCATCAGCTATTTGTCCTGGTGAAAGAACTCCTGTATCCTCTGGCTCATCAGGCATAAGAAAAGATGTGCCTTCTGGTACTACATTCTCTACTGGTTCTGTATCTACATGTCCTGGTATATGTGGCATTAGTTGGTGACTCCAAATCTATTTAGCTCGTAACTTAATACTTCATCAAATACTACCATAAAAAGAGGTTCTTTTGCTATAATCTCGTAGGCTTTATCATATAATCTCATTCTTACTTCTTGTGCCTCTGTACTAGCGTCTGTAATAATCCAGTTAATTGCACTGCTTTCATTAGGATAATTTTTTATTTTCTGCACTGCATTGATTGCATTTTGTCTAGTGTCAATGTACTCCTTCAGTGATGGTGTTATATCAAACTCATCAAACCTAGAATCTTTAGTTGTTCGCACTAGATAATCTACAAGTACATCATTAGATAATCTTTCTGGTAATTCTCCGCCTAATACATTATTCATTTGCTCTGACTTTCCATAAGCCATAGGAAACCAGTTACCTACCTGTGCGTCAATAGCAGCATTAGCCGCTTGTATATTTGCATTTGTATCTGTACCTGTTGCTATAAGACTTTGTAGTTTATTATCTTTTGCAGCTCTAGACACTAATGATGCTAAGTATCTTTGTACTTCTAGATACATCTCATCTTCATTCTTAGGTGTAATTAATCCCAAGTACTTAACAGATTGATAACCACTAAAATCTATTTTTCCTTCATCTATTTCTCTAGCAAAGTATGTCAAAACAGGACCAAAGTCTTTTGATAACTCTGGGTGAGAGTTTACAAATTCATATTCTTTTGTTGTTCTAGGAACTCTACCTGCTTCCGATACTGTCTTACCTCTTACCTGTAATCCTGCAGATGTTAATTGTTCTGTAATATTGTATTTATCTAAACCTAATAATCGTACTACTTCTAACAATGCGTAGTACTCACCTTGTTTAGGACCAAGAACTGTTACCCATTGTTTTCTTTGGTCTTGATAAAAACCTTGTAGAGCTGCTAGTTCAACCATATTGTTATAAGCTATACCTGCTTCATAACCTTCTGTGTCGTACCACTCTTCAAAGTTTTGTCGGTTACCTTCAATTTTATATAAAACATTTAACTTCGGTGCAAAAGGACTAACAAATCTATCCCAAGTTTTCAGTGTGTATAAGTTCTCTCTGACTAATGCTCCTACTTCTTGTAAAGCATTTACATCTCCTGAAAGTTCAGGATGTAACTGTGCAGCAATCTGCATACCATTTGTTGTTGCTGATAACCATAAATCTTCATCTAATCCTTCTAAACCTACATTATCTCCTACTGCCATTACCCACTGCTGTGCAACAGAAGGTATAGACATTTTAAATAACTCTGAAGGTATTTCATTTAAGGAAAGAGGTTCTTTTGTAAAAGGTAATGGGAAACCTGCCATAATGTTTTTCTCTACCCATTTTTTTCCTGCAGGTTTATCTCTTAAAACGAATGCTAAAGGAAAAGTAATTCCATCACCTAATGATGGTAAGTAACCTACGCCACCAACACCCAATGATTTTAAAGCAAAGCCTCTCTTTATATACACTCTGCTGTCTTCATCAGATACATCTTCTGTAGCACTACCTCCTAAATCTGACTTAGTGTGAACCTGTAAAGGTGTTCCTGCAGTAGGCATGAACAAATACAAATCTCCGAATCTGTCTTCTACTATGACATTTTCTTCTATACCTCGTCTTACACCTTGACCTATCTGTACAGCAGCTTTTGGATTGTTTGCAATAAGCAACATATACCTACCTACATATTCACGATATGCTTCAAAGAAAGCAAAACCACTTCTGTATGCTTGTGCAAAATATCCTCGTTCAGTTAAGTTGTATAGTAAGTTAGCGTTAGCTTCCATAGAGGCTTCTAAAGCTCTTTCATGTATATCCATAGCACTAAGATTTCTTGTAATATCTGCTCTAACATCATTCATGTCTAAGACTGATGTGTATTGCCACTCAGTAGTATTTTGCATTATGTTGTTTGTTCTTGGATTAAATACTTCTAGTTGTTTATTTTTTCTATCAAAAATCCCTTTAATAAAAGACTGTTCAAATATACTGTCAGGTACAAATGCTTTTTCATCAATCTCTACACCTTGTCTGCTTTGTAAATAATTCTTTCCTCTAACAATTACATCATCACCTAAAGCCTTAACTTGTTTCTCATTAAGTAATTTCTTACCTTTAGTTCTTAGTAAGTTATAAACTGCAGAGTTGTGTATAAGCTCATGTGTATCATCATACTTAAATATTAAATCTCCATTTTTAGCAAGGTATGTTTCTCCAAAAGATAATTGGTCAGCAGCTAGACCAAGGTACTTAACCTTGTTATAGGCAGCAACACTAGCTACTTCTCTTGTATCTTTGACACCTCTGTTAAGTTTTACAGAAACATCTAAGTACCACTCACCTCTTGCTTCATCCCATCTTCCACCTAATACATGGTCTACAAGTCTTAGCTTATCTTGATTATCTCTGACAAACATAGAAACAGCATCTTTAGTTAGCGAGTCTTTTCCTGATAAAACAAGTTGTCTTGTCTTATAAGGAGAAACAAATAAACTTACTTCTTTACCCCATGATTCAGGGTTACCTAAATCTAAGCTAAAACCATCTTTATTGTTTTGTGTAAACCTATACACATCATCAACAAGTTCATCTGTAATATCTTGTTTCTTTACAGCTACAGTTATTTTTTTGCCCAAAGATTTTTCTATAGTCTTTCTTCCTACATCAAAAGTTATCTCACCTGTATATCTGTTAGGTTGTGACTTACCTTTAGTAGAAGATTGAAACTTAGCTCTCATCTCTGTTAGGTTTATTTGTTTGTTAGATAAACCAAGTATGTCTTCTAATCCTTCTCTTGTAGCACCAGGTTTAGATAGATACTCTTCAGCTTCTTTTAAGATAATGTCTATATCGGAATCTGCATATCCAGTATCATAATTATTTTTAAGAACCTCTTTTAATTGCTGCTTGTTAGGTAATTGACCATTGTAAATTACTTCATCTTTTTTAAAGTTTGTAACAAATGTACCTACTTTAGAATCGTCAAATCCTAATCTTCCTTCTGCTATGTTGTCTAATGATTGATAAACAGATTCCTCTGCTCTTTGTAAATCAGTTGTAAAAGTAATACTTTTTTTGTTCAATGGATTTTTTATAAGATAGTTAACACTTCTATTCCCTCCTTGTTCTGTAAATACAGTAGCGGTAAATGTTGTTTCTCCTTTGTAAGTGTTTTGTACGACTGTAGGTCTAACAACTTTAGACAACACTTCGTCATACTCATCTAAGGTAGATGTTGCTTTATTTGCTTGTTCTTCTAAAGTTTTGATAACATCATCAGAAAAATTGATAACACTGTCAGGGTCGTTATGTATTTTTATTAACTCTTCTAATTCTGATTTTCTTCCGAATACAGCAAACGCTTGTACATATTCGTCATAGGCTTGTTTGAGTGTAGGTATACGAATGAAGCTACCTTCACCTTGTGTAGTTGCAAAATATAAAGATTGTATAAAATTTTTGAAACCATCTTTACTTAAATTAATTTCATTCTTAGTGTCTATCTTCGGATAAGGTATTTCAAATGGTAGGTTGTCTACATTTTTGTTGTATAGAGTTGCTATTCTTCTTTCTGCTTTTATAGCAATCTCTGTATTAAGAGAAGAAAAATCTCTAAGATTAATATTTCCTATTTTTGCATCAGCAATAACATTTAATAAATCAGCAGAACCACCTGTGTAATTGTCTATAGATTGACTGTAGTGTTTCGCTAATCTTACAAAATCTTCTGATGTTTCTACAAGACCAACTTCTAAGTTTCTCTCTTTAGGTCCTCGTATCCGAATAGCGTTGTTAGATTCTTCTACAATATTTATAAATGCAGGTTCTGTTTCTAAAGTTTTACCTATTTGCTCTACTGTATAACCTTGTCTTTTCATACCTGCTATAGAAGGTGCAAGTGGGTCATCAACATACTTGTATAAAAAATATACATAAGCCTTTGAATGGTCTGAACTTCCTTTATTAATTAAATCGTGACCTGTATTTGTTACATGACGATTGTTTACAAACTTTACATCAGCAGAAAACAACTGACCTATTTCAGAAACACCAAAATTTTGTGAGTCAGAAAGAACACCTAAAGACTTTCTTACGCTTTGGGGTAATACTTTATCTAGACCTTTAATTTCTACTGGCACAGTAGTTCTATATGGTCCACTAATCATAGTTGTTGGTTTTATATTAAGTGCTTTAGCTAACATTCCTTCAGAGTCATTAAGCATTAACCTTAAATAATCAACAGGGTTTTTAAGTATGTTTCTCATACCAAAAATATTCTGCTTAATAGTTCCATCTAGCATAAGTTTTAATGGATAAGATAATCTTCCCAATAAGAAAGCAGGATACCTGAATGTTCTCATAAAGCCGAACATAACATTGTCGTATGTTTGTACTCCTTTTTCAAATGCTTGAAATAATATATTAGGGTCATCAAATTCTTCGTAGACATCATCAATAGCTTCTTTCAGTGGGCTACCCTCTTTCCAGAAATCTATTTCTACTCCTTCGTCTTGTGCTTTCCTGACAATCTCAAACATTTCTTCTTCGCCATCTTTGTTAATAAACTTCTTTCTAAATCTTCTTTTATTAGAAGTAGCTCTTAACAATCCCTGTATGTCAGGTCCATGTATATCAAGATTCTTTAATTGTCCATATAGCTCTATAGATTGTTTTGTTAGATGTACCATATCTTGTTCTGAAGCAACAGAGTTGAACATTCTGTTAGTAATAATATCTACTTCCATAGGGTCGTAAAAATCTGGATTACGAGATGGTGACATTGGTTTAAAGATAGTATCATCAAAACCTTGTTTATCATTTAGATAATACTTATCAAAAAACTTGCCTATTTCATTATCGGAAAGACCATAAGTATTTTTTAACTGTAGTCCTACTTCTCCATAAATAAGTTTTTGTTGGAATATTTCCTTTGCTTGAAAATACTGACCATTACTTATTGCAATATAAAACTCTTCTGCTAGGTCTTCTATTCTACTTTCAGGTACTTTAGCTGCATAAGCATAGCGAGTAAAATACTCCATAGCTTCTTTTGTATTATTAAGTTCTGCAGGTTTTAACTTTGGTAATTTAATATCCCTAGCTAAAAAAGTATCTCTAAAGCCACCACCTCTTTTATACGCTGCAGTAATACCTTCGTCTAATTCTTTATTAAGTAATGCTTCTAAGTTGCTTTCATATAAAACTTTAGATTGCAAGTATTTGTTTTTACCTCTGCCTGTAAAGTTACCTCCAGAAAACATATCTACTAGATAACCATTCTCTATACCATCTTCTAATGTTCTTATTACATCATTTCTAGTAGTACTTGCTGCCTTTACACGATAGGCAAAGTCAGGATGAAATCCTTCGTTAATTAAAAATGTAGCAATAGGTCTTCCTTCATCTTTTGCCTGAACTATTATGTCAGCAACACTATTGAATATTTCTTTGTTCTCGTCATACACTTGTCTAAGAGTCATACCCTCATCTAGTTTTTCTGGTAAGGCTTTACCAAACGAAGTAAGAACTTCATCAAATTGTTTAGGTGTACTACCAAGTACACCAGAACCAGGTACAATATAGTTAAAGGGGTCTAGCGCTATATACTTAGCAACATTAATTAAACCTGCAAAGAACCCTGCCATACTTCTAGTTTTTTCGTAACCTATATCTTGGATAGCATTTTGTTTATCTAGTTCTGCTTGGTCTAAAATATTAAAATATTGTTCTCCACTAATCTTTCCTGTGTCTAAAGCAATTTGTGCTTCTTGTTCTTTTCTATCATATTCATCATCTAAGAACTGCGTGACATAGTTTGCATAACCATAGTTGGTAGATAAGTTACCTGTTAAACCAAATACAATTCCATCACCTAAACCTACAGGTATAGCTTGACCAAAAAATGTTTCATTAAGTTGTTGTTGTCTATCAAATTGTGGACTCATAGTTAACAAACCTGCAAGACCTGGTTGTTCTGTATCTGGGTCTATTAATTCATCTACTGCTTCTAAATACAGTCCTGCTTTCTCTACAAAAGATAACTCTCTTCCTTTACCTTCTTTTTCTACATTTATCTTTTCTCCGACTATGTCAGGAAATATTTCTGTAAATATATCTAAGTCTGTTTTAGTTATCAGAGGATTACCTTCTTCATCTACTATCCCTCTAGCTCTTAAAAAGTTTTGTGCTGTTTGTGAGGGTGTGTAGTATAAATCATTGTTCTTTAGTCTTGCGTCACTTTGTTTTCTAAAACGACTGTATGCTTTAGCATGTGCCATGACACCAACAATAAAGGGCAATTCATTATCTTGTAAATTTTCGTAACCTGCTATCTGTACAACATCAGATAGTGTTTTACCTTCTTTGTTTAATTCTTCTTCTAATGTAGCTTGATACTCGACCATGTAGTTCCTAACACCTTTATCTACATTTTGTATAACTGCATCTCCTGCTATACGCAAAGTTCCGAACACATAAGAAGCAAATGTATCTCTAGCTTTTTTAGCACCTTCTTTTGTAGCAGTACCTAGATTTTCAAAAAAATCTCCTGTAAGTTTCATCATTAAAGCAGGTCCTAAACTATAGGATTGTTTTACTTTTTGTTCTGCTGTGTAACCTCTGTTGTTTGTATAAACAGTAGGAGGTGTTGTTGTTTGTTTATGTAAATCTATAAACTGTTGGTCGGTTAAGTTCATATCTGCTGCTGCAGCAATAAACTCTGGGTCTTCATTTGGTGCGAGTGATTCTAGTTCCTCGTATTTCTTCACAAGGTTTTCTACATCTGGTCCTAAGTCAGCTTCTGTTTTGTCTAACTCGTAGTCATACAACTTTTGTTGTTTAAGTTGTTTACTCCAGTTCTCGCTCCAATCTGTCCATAATGACATTATCCAGGAAACCTTCTACGAACCATATACCCATAATTATTTTGTATGATGTCTAGCAATATCTGAGTATTAGTACCTGAAGGTAATGATTCTGTTTGTTGTTTACTAGAATCTGCAAATATAGACTCATCCATATTTTCTGTAGGCTTACCTAAAACATCTTCTGGACTATATTGTGGTAAAGCTGATAATGATGGCGCACCACCAGATTGTTGTACTTCTCTCTGTACAGCACCTATTTGTGCTTCTTGTTTTGTTCTACCACCATACTCGTCATCAGGTATAGCTTTTAAATCCGCATAAGCACCATCTAGTTTTGTATCAGTTGCTTGTTTTAGTTTTGATGGTTTTCTTCCTCTCATTAGAAATCTCCTGGTTCTTCTACATCTAATCCTATGTTAAGTCTAATCCACACTCCAGGTATAGGAGTAGGTACGATAACTTGTCCTACAGGAAAATCTCCAGGAATCTCTCCATCTGCAACTAGCATTGTTTCTATAGTTGGGTCAAGCTCTTCTGTAGATAGCTCATCCCAATCTTCACTGTTTACTATATTATAAAATTCTTGATTCATTTTAGACAACTGGACCTCCTTGTGCAGGTACACCACCTGCTAATCCTGCAAGTACAGATGCTATATCTGGTTCACCTTGCGGAACTTGTGGTTGTCCTAGTAACTGTGGCTCTTCACCAATTAAAGATTCTTCTTCTGGTGAAGGTTCTTCACCTTCTGGTGTATAAAATTTATCAAGAACTTCTGTCATATTCTGTGGATTCTTTCTTATCTCTATAGCTGCCATAGTAGCTTTAGGATTACCTTGTGCTGCTTGTGCCATAAGACTCTCAAACAATACTGTTTCTGCTTTTTCTGCATTGATACGACTTTGTATCTTAGATATATTATCTAGTCCATCCATGTTTTCTTGTAGTGTCTGTGTATCAATAATACCTTGCTGTTTTAATTGCAGTCCTGTAATAATCTTTTGTGGTTCATCAAATCCTGCCATAACACCATACACTCTTCGTGTGTCATACATTTGTGATATGTCAGATGAAGGTGTGTATGTTTCTTTAAATGCTGTTCCATTGTGCATACCTGCTATTGGTTTACGAACTTCAGCAAACAATGATTCATCATATTCTAATCTTTTAGCATCTAGCTCTTCAATAGCTTCTTTTAATACACTTTGATATTCTCGTACATGCAACGAAGCAGATTGACCTAGTTCTTCTAATCCTCTACCTGTAACAAATGAGTTAGGTGATTGTCCATCATCAGATACTGGATAAGCTGCACCAAGTCTAAGGTGTCTTTCTAATCTATCTACTTGTTGAAATAATTGATATGGTAAATTGTTAACTGGTTTTGACACAGTAGAACCAGGAGCAAAGTAGTTTACAGCTCCTCTACCTTTTCTATACTTACCAGACTCTATTTCACCTGTAATGTTTGTTTCTGTGAAGACTGCATCTTCCATAGCAATAGTTCCAAGGATGTTAATCTTTGCCATGTTCGCCATAAGTCCTG
>CETY01008577.1_pt1 | contig 14925 bp, 13 predicted proteins | sample 361551 | NCBI WGS metagenome assembly CETY01 (sample SAMEA2623135, study PRJEB7988) | marine metagenome | biome: marine biome (ENVO:00000447); feature: deep chlorophyll maximum layer (ENVO:xxxxxxxx); material: "saline water (ENVO:00002010), including plankton (ENVO:xxxxxxxx)" | depth 45 m | reverse complement strand
AGCTTGTTTGATAAAACTTAAGTAAAGATTAATCTTGGAGGACCATACTCCACTTTTTATCAATGCAGATTTTTTATTAGAAGCCTTAAGCGACTCTAAAGAAGCATTGATAACTTTAGCAATTATCCAAATAATGGGAGCAGAATTTTGCCGATCATTTTCTCGCATGAAATTTATCGTTAAGAGCGCCTTTTTAAAATTTTTACTAATCAATAAATCTTCGAGCTCAAATGCACTGATACCCGATCCAAAAATTATATGATCTGTCTTAATCTCATGAACTCCATCTTGATTTAAAAATAAAAGTTTAAGCAAAGCAACTTCATTTTTTTGACCCAAAAGATTGGCTTCATTATTTTGAAAGATTGAACCTCCAAATATTGGAAGTAAATCTTTTGGTAAAAATTTTAACTGTCTTTTCAGCCACATTTTTTCTTCTATTAACTTCAGTTTATTGCAACTGATGATTAGTCCATGAGCATCAAAATTCTTAATCCATGCACCGCTAGCTGGTGTCTTTTCAATAGTAGATTCAACAATCAATGCAATATTTTGGGATTTAAATATATTCTCATCAGCAAGCAGAGTCTTAATTTTTTCTGGAAATTTTCCTGAGGTATGTTTGATATGAAGAATTAGGTTTTCTTGAAACAAAGATCCTCCCATGTTTCTTGAGATTATTTCTTGAGTTTTATCTAATTCATCTTGAGAAATTATTACTTTCTCATTGAATCCTTTGTTTCCTAATTTATCTAAAATATGCTTAACAGCATCTTGTTTAAGAATAAATTCTTCGCCAGTAAGCAGAAAATAATGATGATCTTTTGGATCAGAAAAATTCAAAAAATTAACTTTCAACTAACCAATACTCCTCAATAAGATCTTCTAGTAATAACACTTCTAATTCTTCAATAAGCGCTCTTTGCGCCATTATTTCTGCCTGTGGATTAGCTTCATTTATAGGAATAGAGCCTGAGATCTGCAGTGTTGCATTCTGATTAGAAGTTATGCTTGAGAGGCTATATTCAAGCTCACCGGTAATTTCTATTTGTTTTGACCTAGCAGCATTGCCCCCATAATAATTTTTCTTTTTAAATTGAAGATCTATTATTTTGAGGCGGTAATTGCTATTAGTTGGATCTATAGAGAAATATTTAGTTGATTTTTGTACAAACGAATTTTTTATGCTCGGCCCAAACTCAATTTTATATAGGTATACATGGCGCTGTTCAATCCAGTCAAATTGACAACTGCATATTAAAAAAAAAGATATGAGTATTAAAAAATACTTATTAAATTTATTTTGCTCCATCAAAGAAATCTTCAAACCCAGATGGGTCATGTCTTCCAACCACTAAGTTTTCTAACATGCCAATACCTTCCTCTGAGCCTAATGTCGCCTTAGCGATTTGATGGGTATGAAAAAAGGTATAGTCTCCTGGATCGATTTCTGATAGGTCCCAAACTTCATAGCCTGTTTCACTTTCACCTTTCCAAATTCCATGTTTCCATTCATCATGCTGATACCCAATTCCTTTACAAAAGAATATCGGACCCATGGTCTCTAATTCTAGATCGAAATTTTCATTGTCTTTTAGCACACCTGAAATTTTTGCTCCAGTAGCCCAGCGCGAACCTTTCTGCCAATTTACAGAATGCTGAAGAGAGTGAATAGTTTCAACCTCTATGTCTGTTGGAGCTAATGACATATCTTCATACAAAGGTAGTTTATGTCCAGAAATTTGAGTGGTGTTACCATCTCTATCTTGAAATGTTCCAAATTGTGTACAGAAACCATCAAAATGAACAGGAGCCCAGCACCAATAAACTCCAGGCTCTTGATTTAGCATTCCAGGAGCTCCGCCTTCAGGTTCACCTATTGGTCTTACACCCCATGACCTATCTCTAATCCCATAAATTGCTTTAGGATTTAATGTTCCAGCCTCTGTTGATATTTCGCCCGTCCATTTTCCGAGTTGTGTAAATCTAATGGTATTCATAATAGTTCTGGTGCCTTCCATCATCAATGATCTAGGCTCCTGATGTGCTACAGAATTAGCTGAAAATTTAAGATTACAATTGAGTTTGTTGTCAGGATCTTTTAAAGAAAATGTTAGTTCATTCATGGGCTCATCAATTGTTAAGCACATAGGACCAATATTAATAGGTACTCTGTTTTGATTTAGTCGTTGACTAGCATGAAATGAGTATTGTTTTCCTTGATAAGAAATGCTGAAGTGAGCATCAATGACATGTCGATTTGGATAAATTCCTATACCTATTTCAAATATATACTCATTTTCAGGATCCATGCCGTTAAAAAAATATCTGTCATAAAAATTTCTATCAGTGGGGCCAGGTATAGTTAGGGGTTCTATTGCTTGGTGAATTGGATAATCGTCGAAGGGTGTGATGTAGTTCATTTAAATTACGAAATTAATTAATTTTTCTTTTACATAGATTACCTTTTTTATAGGCTGATTAGCTAGAATTTTTTTAACATTTTCATTTTCTTTCGCCAGCTCTTCTAATTCAGCTTGCTCCATATCCACTGAAACAGTTTCTTTGCCTCTTACTTTTCCATTGATCTGAATGATAAGCTGAAAATTCTCTAATTTCAGAAGCTCTTCATTAAACATTGGCCAAGAATTTTCAAAATCAGCTCCATCAGATTCTGAATATTGTTTCCATAAATACAGGCTGATATGCGGAGTAATTGGCGATAACATTTTTAACGTAAATTGAATCACTTCATCAATACAGAATTTCTCAGAATCAGTTGCCTTCTCAGATTTAAAAGATTCAGGTATTGCATTTAATAGCTCCATTACGGATGCTATCGCTGTATTAAAAGAATTACGTTCAGCAAAATCATTGGTAACTTTTTTTAAAGTTTGATGGCTTTTTTGGCGCAATCCTTGTTCGATTTGAGTCAATTCATTTGGTGGCGCCTTATTGAAGATCGTTTTGTCAGAAATTAAGTTCCAAACTTTTCTTAAAAATCTATATGAGCCTTCAATTGCTGTATCTGACCACTCAAGAGATTGTTCAGGAGGAGAAGTGAACATCATATAAAGCCGAACTGTATCTGCGCCATATTTTTCTATCATGATATTTGGATCAATTCCGTTAAGCTTTGATTTGCTCATTTTGGACATGCCATCTTTGAAGACTTCTCTTCCATCGCTCAGCGTTGATTTTTCTCCATTCATGCTTACAAAATCTTTGTTTACCCATTCAGGATTTCCGTTTTCATCTTTTGTATAAAATGCATCTGCCAAAACCATTCCCTGCGTGAGAAGTCTTTGGAAGGGTTCAGATGATTGAATTAGTTTTTGATCTCTTAAAAGTAGATTAAAAAATCTAGCATATAAGAGATGAAGAATTGCATGCTCGATTCCACCAATATAATGATCAACGGGTAACCAATAATCAGCCTCATCACCTAACATTGCATTATTTGGCTGAGAGGCAAACCTTGCAGCATACCAAGAGCTTTCAAAAAATGTATCAAATGTATCAGTCTCTCTTACTGCCTCTTTATTACAATTAGGACAAAATGTTTTTTTCCATTCATTAAACCCGCCTAGACTCATACCGCGAGAAGTATTCTCGTCAATTTCAGGCAGCTCTACTGGCAGATCTTTCTCTGCAACAGGCACATGGCCACATTCATCACAATGAATTATTGGAATAGGACATCCCCAGTATCTTTGTCTAGAAATTCCCCAATCTCGAAGACGGAAATTAGTTTGAACTTCTGCATTATTTTTAGCTTCTAAATATTCAGATATTTTCATGAAAGCTTCATCAAAATTCAGTCCGTTATATTCACCAGAGTTGATCAGTAATCCTTTTTCCTCAAGGGCTTCAGAATTTACATTTTGATCTAATTCAGTTTCAATTACTTGCAAAACAGGTAGATCATACTTTTTAGCAAACTCATAATCTCGCTGATCATGTCCAGGCACACACATAACAGCTCCTGTTCCATATTCCATCAAAACAAAATTAGCTATCCAAATTGGAATTAAATCATTAGTTATTGGATGGATTGCTTTAAGACCTGTATCAACACCTTTCTTTTCTTGTTTAGCAATCGCAGCTTCAGTTTTTTTATTGCCCTTATTTTCATTGATAAACTCTCTGATGCTCGGAGTATTATCTTTTAATTGGTCTATCAATGGATGATCATGAGCAATTGCGCAATACGTTGCACCAAAAATAGTATCTGGTCTTGTGGTAAATACTTCTAGAACTTCTTTATTATTTTTAATCTCAAAATGAAAACTCAAGCCTTTAGATTTTCCTATCCAATTTTTTTGCATTAATTTCACTTGATTTGGCCAGCTCTCAAGTGATTCCAGGCCCTTCAATAACTCATCTGCATAATCAGTAATTCTTAGAAAATACTGATCTATTTTTTTTCTCTCGATCTCTGCCCCTGATCGCCATCCTTTGCCATCTATAACTTGTTCATTCGCTAAAACCGTTTTATCTACAGGATCCCAATTAACTTCAGATTTCTTTCTCTCCACCAATCCTGCTTTAAATAACTGAATAAAGAACCATTGCTCCCATTTGAAATACTCTGGTGATGAAGTATTAATCTCTCGACTCCAATCATAACTAAAACCCAGTGCGTCAAGCTGCACTTTCATGCTCTCAATATTCTTATTTGTCCATTTTTTTGGCGAGACATTATTCTCTATCGCTGCATTTTCTGCTGGTAATCCAAAAGCATCCCATCCCATCGGTTGGAGAACATTAAAACCCTGCATTCTTTTAAATCTAGAAATTACATCTCCAATCGTATAATTTCGTACATGACCCATATGTAATTTCCCTGAGGGATATGGAAACATTGAAAGGCAATAGAACTTTTCTTTTGTTTCCGAGATTGATGCTTTGTAGGCATCATTTTGTTTCCACAACTCTTGAATGATATTTTCTATTTCTGCAGGATTGTATTCTTTTGCACTCATTTTTTTAAAAACGATCCTTCAAGATAATTAATATTGTGTTCATTTTGACAGAAGGTTCGATCTTCTAATATTTTTTGATGCAAGGAATGATTTGTATTTATGCCATCAACAAAAAACTCATCAAGAGCACTTAACATCCTTTTAATGCATGACTCTCTGGTGTTTGCGGTTGTAATAATTTTTGCAAGGAGAGAGTCATAATGAGGTGGCACGAGGTACCCTGAATAAATATGTGAATCAAATCTTACACCGAACCCTCCAGGTGGATGCATTTTATTAATTATTCCTGGTGATGGAGTGAATGTCTCTGGATCTTCAGCATTGATCCTGCATTCCATAGCATGACCCCGGAATATTATCTCTTCTTGATCAAGTGTAATTTCCATATCCAGAGCAAGTTTTAATTGTGCTTTCACAAGGTCAAAGCCGGTAATCATTTCAGATACAGGATGCTCAACTTGGATTCTTGTGTTCATTTCAATAAAATAAAATTGTCCATCTTCATAAAGAAACTCAAGAGTTCCAACTCCAGAGTATTGTATATTTATACAAAGTTCTAAACATGCTTCTAACGTTTTCTCTAAAGCCGCTTGATCAATATCTAAAGCAGGAGCTTCTTCAATAATTTTTTGATGTCTCCTTTGCATACTGCAATCTCTGGTACCAAGATGTATTGCATTACCTTTTCCATCAGCAACAATTTGAACTTCAATGTGACGGGGGTTTTGAATAAACTTTTCAAAATATACTGTGTCATTTCCAAAAGCATTCTTTGCTTCTTGTTTAGTAAGTTGCAATGAGCTGATGAGTTCTGACTCCTCTTGAACTACCCTCATGCCTCTGCCGCCACCTCCCGCTGAGGCTTTAATTATCATGGGATAGCCAACTCCCGCAGCTATTTTTTTTATTTCTTCATCAGTTTTAGGTATTGCACCTTTAAAGCCGGGCACTATGGGTATATTTGACTCCTCCGCAAGACCTTTTGCAGTAATCTTATCTCCCATTTGCCTAATAACACTTGAAGATGGGCCAATAAATACAAAGCCACTAGCTTCACATCTTTCAGCGAAATCAGCATCTTCCGCAAGAAAGCCATATCCTGGATATACAGCGTCTGCTCCAGTTAATTCAGCAGCAGATAGAATTGAGGGGATGTTTAAATAACTCTCGAGGGGACTTGCTGGCCCAACACACACAGTTTCATCTGCTAATCTTAAGTGCTTGAGTTCCTTGTCACCGGTTGAGTATATTGCAACTGTTTTGAGGCTTAGCTCCTTACAAGCTCTAAGAGCTCGCAGAGCAATCTCCCCTCGATTGGCAATAAGAATTTTTTTTGACATCAGTCTATAGTGATTAGCGATTGATCAAATTCAACAGGTTCGCCATCTTCAATATTAATGACGGATACCTTACCGGTAAATTCCGACTTAATTTCATTCATCATCTTCATTGCTTCAACTATACAAACAACATCTCCGGCATTGACTTGACTACCAATTTCAATAAAAGGCGGCTTGTCCGGTGCTGGTTTTCTATAAAAAGTTCCAACAATAGGAGATTTAATTACTGAACCTGATTCAGGAGCTAAAATTTCATTGTTTTCTGAAGGAGCGCTAATTGCAGCAGGGGCAAATGAAGTGGCATTGACTTCAATTGGTTGACCGCTTCCTCGAACAATTCGCACTGACTCTTCACCTTCTTTGACTTCAATTTCATTTAAGTCTGAGTCTTGCAGCATTTCAATTAATTTTTTGATCTTTCTAATATCCATTTTTTCTAGTCCTTAAAGTTATCAATTATATGTCTAAGTGCGAGGTCATATCCCTGAGTGCCAAGTCCGCATATAACTCCATTTGCTATATCAGAAAAATAGGATTTGTGTCTAAACTCTTCTCTCGCAAAGATATTGGATATATGAACTTCATAAAACGGAACTCCAATTCCAAGAAGGGAGTCTCTTATTGCAATACTGGTATGGGTTAGAGCTCCAGGATTTATGATTATGTAATCTACTTGATTCATTGACTCTTGAAGCTTTGTAACAATCTCATGTTCAGCATTGCTTTGAAAAGCCTCAACGTCAATATTGTGAGAGCTTGCTCTTTCTTCTAAACCTTGATTAATTTCCTCCATCGTTGCTGAGCCATAAACCTCAGGCTCTCGAATACCAAGCAAATTTAAATTAGGACCATGTATTACTAATATTTTCATTTTTAAAGATTTTATATTGATTTTCTAAGAATTTAAACGATTTTACAAACTTTTAACCCTTTTTGGATAACAGTACTTACCTTCGGCACAGCCTTGATAAATGATCTTTAAACTATTGAGCTTGTTTAGATTAACATCTGAAAGCTCAACATCAACCTTTAAAGGACCCTTAAAAATAGTTGATTCGCCAAAGAACTCATCAGATATCTTTGATTCATTTTTTAATATGTAATTGTACTCAAGCGAATCGTCACCTACCTTAATTAAAATTGATTTTTTATATAGGTAATATCCAGGCCTAATGTCCCAAGAAATCAGGATTTTATTTGCTTCAATTAATGTGCTTACAAGAAAGGCTTCATCAACATTTAATATGTCTTTTTGTTCAAACTTGTTATTACTAAATATAAATCCGGATAGAAAAACAAACGAGTATAATAAATTCCTAAAATTCATTGCAGCATTATAAAAGAAACCATGACTATTAAATTATTTTTAAAAATTTTCTTTTCGATTCCCGTTTGGTTACTTCGGTGTATGACTTTTAAAAAAAGTATCATTATTAACAATCAAATCCTAGATTTTCAAACTCAGATTTTTTTAGGACTGCAATCATTACAAGCGGATGGTTTGGATGATCCAAGTTTATTTGATTCACCTCAAGAAATCAGAGAATTTATGATGGAGGGACTTCCACTTAGTTCAAGTCCTGGTATGCCTATAAAAACAATAGATCACGTATTAACAAGTGAATTTGGACGTCTTGCGATTAGAGAGTATCGCCCAGAAAAGATGGGAAGCATTTCACCAATTTTATATTTTCATGGAGGAGGCTATGTATTAGGTGGCATAGAAAGTCATGATGCTGCTTTGCAGTTCTTTGCTGCAGAAATGGGAGTAAAAATATTCTCACTTGATTACAGATTAGCGCCTGAAAATAAATTCCCTTCTTCTTTGGAAGATGCAAACTTTGCACTTGAATGGCTCTCAAAAGAATTAAATCTGCCTATCAGCGAAATCAGTCTATGTGGCGACAGTGCTGGAGGGCATCTTTCTGCATCCCTTTCAACATTTAGAGCTATCAATAATTTGGAGTTGCCTTTATCACAGTGCCTCATATATCCAATGACAGACCCTTCATGCAATTCTAAATCTCAGATTGATTTTAAAAGTGGATTTTTATTAAGCCAGAAAGCAATGATTTGGTTTTGGGAACAATTAATGAATTCAAGGGATAATCTTCATGATCCAGTATTTAACTTAACTATTGATTCAAATAAAACTCTTCCAAAAACTTTAATAATTACCGCGGGTTTTGATCCCCTTAGTGATGAGGGAGAAGCATACGCTAGGCTTCTTGATAATGCTGGAAATGAAGTACAGCAAATTCATTATCCCCATCTTATTCATGGTTTTGTTAATATGACCGCTTTAAAGGCTGCAAAAGGTGCAACAAAAGACTTACTTAAGACATATAAAAACTTTTTAAAATAATGAGACCATTACTTCAAATTTCAAATTTATCTATCAGTTTCCAAGTAAGAAAAACTGAGTTTTCTGCTGTAAAGAATTTAAATTTATCAATAAATGAAAATCAGATTGTTGGTCTTGTTGGTGAATCTGGATCAGGCAAATCTGTTACTGCAATGTCTATTATGCGCTTACTCCCAGAACCTAAGGCCTCATACAGTGACCAGTCATCAATTATATTTGATGGAGAAGAAATCCTTAGTGCAAATAAAACAACGCTAAGAAAGATTAGAGGAAATCAAATTTCAATGATTTTTCAAGAGCCTATGACTTCGTTAAATCCATATCATAGGGTTGGCGATCAAATTGTCGAATCTATACTGCTGCATAAAGCACAAGCTAAATCAGAAGCCATATTAGAGGCAAAAAATCTGATGAATTTAGTCGAAATTCCTGAAGTCGACAGACGATTTTCTTCATATCCTCATGAACTTTCTGGCGGACAGCGTCAAAGAATTATGATTGCAATGGCTCTAGCTAATAAACCAAAGTTATTAATTGCAGATGAGCCTACAACAGCACTTGATGTGACTATACAAGCTCAAATTCTTGATTTGATGACAAAGCTAAAAGATGAGGTAGGAATGTCAATATTGTTCATCACTCATGATTTAGGACTAATTGAAAAATTTTCAGATACCATCACAGTTATGCAAGAGGGAACTGTTGTAGAACAAGGTGATACAAAATCCGTATTCCTAGATCCACAGCATCCATACACCAAAAAACTCATTAATTCTGAGCCATCAATAAAGCAAAATTCTCTTACTGAAGAGCCTCCATTAATAACAGTCAAGGATCTAAATATTTTTTATCCTCTGCCGAATAAAACTTTCTTTGAAAAAGACTTTTTCCATGCAGTAAAAGATGTCAACTTTTCTATCCCACAAAAATCAACAATTGGATTAGTCGGAGAATCTGGCTCTGGTAAATCTACTCTTGGTAAGGCTTTAGCTGGACTAATTCATTATCATGGCTCAGTTCTGTATGACGGTGTGGATATAGATCAGTTAAATTCAAAGGAATCAAAAGCTATTAAAAAAGATATTCAGATTGTTTTTCAAGATCCATATGGCTCTTTATCACCTCGAATGACTGTTGGAGAAATAGTTGGAGAAGGTTTAGATGTTCATTTTGATCTCACTAAAATACAAAAAGATGATCGTATTGCAGATTGTCTAAATGCTGTAGAGATTAATCCAGATGATAGATTTAAATATCCACATGAGTTTTCTGGTGGACAAAGGCAGCGAGTTGCAATTGCAAGGTCACTTATTTTAAATCCTTCATTTATGATTTTAGATGAACCCACTTCAGCATTAGACAGATCTATTCAAATTCAGGTTATTGAACTATTAAAAAATATCCAAACAGATTATGAATTAACATATTTATTTATCAGCCATGATCTTAAGGTGGTTAGATCAATGTCAGATTATATATTTGTAATGCAAAATGGACGCATCGTTGAATCAGGACCTGCTAAACAAGTTTTCTCAAGCCCAGAAGAAGACTATACTGATAAACTTCTCAATGCCGCATTACGTTATTCAACTGTTTAATTATGTCTAATAGAAAGTTTTCAAAAAATTTAGTAGATGGACCACACCAGGCTGCTTCTCGCTCAATGCTTAGGGGTGTTGGCTTTGAAACTGCAGATTTTTCAAAACCATTGGTTGGGATTGCATCTACCTGGTCAAAAGTCACTCCATGCAACATGCACATAAATAAATTGGCAGACATTGTAGAAGAGTCTATTGATGCTTCTGATTGTAAAGGAGTTCTTTTTAATACTATTACAGTTTCGGACGGTATCTCTATGGGAACCCAAGGAATGAAATATTCATTGGTTTCAAGAGAGGTTATAGCAGACTCCATTGAAACGGTTGTAGGATGCTTAGGCTACGATGGAGTGGTTGCGATTGGTGGATGTGATAAGAATATGCCAGGTGCATTAATAGGACTGGCAAGATTAAATAGGCCTTCATTATTTATTTATGGTGGCTCAATTCAGCCAAGCCCAATCAATACTGACTATGTTACTGTTTGTGAAAAAGTTGGTGAATATGCAAAAGGCAGCATTAGTGAGGAAGAACTAATAGCAATTGAAGAAGTTTCAGTTAAAGGTCCTGGATCCTGTGGCGGCATGTATACAGCCAATACTATGGCTTCAAGCATTGAGGCTCTCGGGATGAGCTTACCAGGAAGCAGCAGTCAAGATGCAGTTTCAAATGATAAAAAACAAGATTGTCAGAATGCAGGTTCTGCCATCAAAAATTTACTAGATCTTGATATAAAGCCAAGTGATATCATGACAAAAAAGGCCTTTGAGAACTCAATAGCAGTTGTGATTGCTTTAGGAGGATCAACAAATGCTGTGTTGCATCTCCTTGCAATGGCTCATTCTATTGGTATTAATCTTGATTTAGATGATTTTACTCGCATTGGCAAAGTTACCCCTGTTTTGGCAGACATAAAGCCCTTTGGAGTTCACTTTATGAGTGAACTTAATGCGATAGGTGGAATTGCTCCTATGATGAAATTGATGCTTGAGAAAGGAATGCTGCATGGAGACTGCATGACTGTTACTGGCAAAACGCTTGAGGAAAATCTTCAAGCAGTATTGCCATATCCAGATGGCCAAAAAATAATTCTGCCCATATCTACACCAGTTAAAGATTCTAGTCATTTAAGAGTGCTTTATGGAAACTTAGCGCCAGAGGGCGCAGTTGCAAAAATTACAGGCAAAGAAGGTACTGTCTTTAGAGGTAATGCAAAGGTGTTCAATTCAGAGGAAGAGGGCATGACCGCGATTCTTGAAAAAAAAATTGTAGAGGGTGATGTTGTTGTGATTAGATTTGAAGGCCCTCAAGGTGGGCCTGGAATGAGGGAAATGCTTAAACCCACTTCTGCAATTATGGGACAAGGATTAGGAGATAAAGTTGCCTTCATAACTGATGGTAGGTTCTCTGGAGGGACACATGGTTTTGTGGTTGGACACATTAGTCCTGAGGCAGAGTTAGGTGGACCTATTGCTCTCATTCAAGATGGAGATGAAATTACTATTGATGCCAATGCGGACATTTTATTCCTAAATATTACTGATGATGAGATGAAAAAAAGATCTGAAAGCTGGAAAAATCCAAATTTGTCCCCAAAAAGTGGTGTGTTGGCAAAATATAAGAAAACAGTTCAGTCGGCATCAAAAGGCGCTATCACTGATTAATTTTTATGATTAAAAGAACATTTCCTCAATCAAGACTTCGCAGAACAAGAATTAAAGGTTCTTTAAGGGACCTTGTTGCCGAAAATCATTTGAGCACCAATGATTTGATTCAGCCAATTTTTATTGCAGATCAAACAGAAAAGAAAATTGAGATACCCTCAATGCCTTCAATATATAGGCATAATTTAGATTCACTTTATGCAGAAACAGAAGAATTAATTAATAAGGGGATAAAATCAGTTGCTATCTTCCCTGCAATTGATGCAGCAAAAAAAGATAAAAATGGTTCACATGCTTTTGATGATAAAAATATAGTTTGTCTTGCTTTGAAAGGTTTGGCAGAAAGATTTCCGGAGGTTATTAAGATTGCCGATGTTGCGCTCGATCCATATACGGATCATGGGCATGATGGTGTATTGGTTGATAACAATGTAGATAACGATCAAACGCTAGAATTACTTCAAGATCAAGCTATGCTTTTAGCTCAATCTGGGGCAGATGTTCTTGCTCCATCTGACATGATGGATGGAAGAGTGAGAGTCATTAGAAATATCTTGGAGTCAAACGGATTCGTCGATACAGTAATTTTATCCTATGCTGCTAAATACGCCTCTAGTTTTTATGGACCGTTTAGAGAAGCTGTTGGATCCTCTGCTAATCTTGGTAAGGCTTCAAAAAAAACATATCAGATGAATTTTGCAAACCTTGATGAGGCTCTTCACGAAACAGCTATGGATATAGAAGAGGGAGCAGATATTGTTATGGTAAAGCCTGGAACAGCATATTTAGACGTAGTTCACGCAATTAAATGTGAGTTCCAAATACCGACATTTGTTTATCAAGTGAGCGGCGAATATTCGATGCTTCAGTTAAGCATTGAGAAGGGGTGGCTTGATAAAGATGTTATGTTAGAATCACTACTGTGCTGCAAACGAGCTGGTGCTGATGCCATCTTAACCTACGCAGCAAAGCAAATAGCATCGGAGTTAAATTCATGAGTGACAACGTCAAAGAAATTACATCTGCAAATTTTAATCAGGAAGTTCTAGAATCAGATCTACCTGTTTTAATTGATTTTTGGGCAGAATGGTGTGGTCCATGCAAACAACTTGCGCCTACAGTCGAAGAAGTTGCTGATGCAATGGTTGGGTCGGTAAAGGTTTGCAAAATGGATGTAGATTCCAATCAAGATTTGGCAGTTCAATTTGGGGTTAGATCAATCCCAACTCTTTTAATTTTTAAAAATGGTGAAGTGACCTCAACTCAAATAGGTGCCATCAGTAAGCAACAACTGGAGGATTTTATAGCGGCAGAATTATAAAAAACTTTGCATCTTGCTGGAAATGAATTATCATTTTCTCATCCTAGCTTTATAGCTATCTATCAAATCACAATCTTTTACTCCTACAAACCAGAGACACATTTATGAACTTAACCGAAATGAAAGCCAAACCAATCAATGAATTGGTAGATATTGCTGAAAGCCTTGGAATTGAAGATGTTGGGCGACTCAAGAAACAAGAAATTATCTTCCGCATTTTTAAACAACAAGCCAAAGAAGGTGTTGATATTCATGGTGGAGGGGTTCTAGAAATTTTAAATGATGGGTTTGGTTTTCTAAGATCCCCAGAGGGTTCTTATTGCTCTGGACCGGATGATATTTATGTCTCTCCCAGTCAAGTTAGAAAGTTTAGCTTGAGAAAAGGGGATGAAATTCATGGAAAAATCCGACCTCCTAAAGATAGCGAAAGGTACTTTGCTTTGGTTTACGTCGACACAATCAACAAAGAAGCTCCAGAAAAAACAAAAAAGAAAATTCTCTTTGAGAACTTAACTCCTCTTTTCCCAACATCCCGTCTAACGCTTGAGCAGGGTAGCGGATCTGCAGAAGATCTATCTTCTAGAATTATTGATCTGGCTTCTCCAATTGGTAAGGGACAGCGCGGATTAATTGTTTCGCCGCCAAAAGCAGGTAAAACATTAATGCTGCAAAGTATTGCTCATTCAATTACTAAAAATAATCCTGAGGTTGAATTAATAGTGTTGTTAATTGATGAGCGTCCAGAAGAAGTAACAGATATGTCTAGGACTGTAAGAGGTGAGGTTGTTGCAAGCACATTTGATGAGCCTCCAACAAGGCATGTTCAGGTAGCAGATATGGTGATTGAAAAAGCTAAAAGACTCGTTGAGCACAAGAAAGATGTGGTTATTTTATTAGACTCTATTACTAGATTGGGTAGAGCATATAATTCAGTTCAGCCCGCCTCTGGAAAAATCCTTTCTGGCGGTGTTGATTCTAACGCTCTTGAAAGACCAAAAAGATTTTTTGGTGCTGCAAGAAATTTAGAAGAGGGCGGTAGCCTTACTATTATTGCAACCGCACTAGTTGAAACTGGATCTAAAATGGATGAAGTAATTTATGAGGAGTTCAAGGGAACGGGTAACATGGAGATCCATCTTGAAAGAAAAATTGCTGAAAAGAGAATTTACCCAGCAATTAATATAAGACGCTCAGGAACGAGAAGAGAAGATCTTTTAACAAGCCCAGAAGAACTCCAAAGAATGTTTATTCTTAGAAAAATCCTTGATGATATGGAAGATTCACAAGCAATAGAATTTTTAATTGAAAGATTAAAATCCTCTAAAACAAATGACGAATTCTTCAGCGCAATGAAAAGTGGCAATGGAAATGGGAAGAAGAAATAGTTTAGTTTAGACCTCTGCTAAAGCTGCTTTGACCATCTCTTTATCATGTGGAGATTCTGCTAATACAATTTTTCTAAAACCATATTCCTTGGCTAACTCTTCTATTCTTCTTGACGCAACTATCAATACTGCCTCTTGGTTTTCATTAACCGGCATTTCTTTAATAAATACTTTTAAGCTTTGATGCGTATAGATTAAGACTACTAACTTAGTTTCATTTCTGATTTTTGAAACATCAACATTTGTTTCATCATGAGATGCATAACA
>CETY01197352.1_pt1 | contig 14975 bp, 7 predicted proteins | sample 361551 | NCBI WGS metagenome assembly CETY01 (sample SAMEA2623135, study PRJEB7988) | marine metagenome | biome: marine biome (ENVO:00000447); feature: deep chlorophyll maximum layer (ENVO:xxxxxxxx); material: "saline water (ENVO:00002010), including plankton (ENVO:xxxxxxxx)" | depth 45 m | reverse complement strand
GGAGGTGGAAACTTCCCGCTCATAAGTGCACACGAAATCAACCACACCAACGGGAGCCTTGAATGGAGCAATGCCTCATTCACCCTCAACATACAAGGAACGCTCATTGTCGATAATGCAACGGTGTATGGTGCAGATATCCAATGCAGTGGAATGTGTGCGTTTGAACAAAGTAACCTCGTTGGAAGTGCGCCAATCCATGTTAGTAACGGCACCAGCATTGAGGTAAATGCCAGTTCGATTCTTGGTAGTAGAACAGATGAAGACATCATATTGCATGACCTGGCTCAAATATCCTACACAAATAATACCGGTACTGGAGGAACCACTGACCAATGGATACGGCTTCTCTCCGAACGTCTTATTCAAACCAATTCTCCAAACATTACTGTCCACCAAACAGGTATTGGATACGGCAATACGACTCGTGACGATTTTACCGATGCTTTGGGCATGGTCGATATTGGAGGTAGCGAATGGAAGAGAATCGTTGAGTGGGTCGGCCCTAACGGACAGTACAATACTGAAAACGCTGAACTCACCTTAACACTAAGTTCTGGATGGGGTGACTTCACCACTACTGTTCCTGCACCACAAATTCCGCAAGCAGTCATTAATCTCCCTCTCCCTTTCATCGAAGTTGTGTCCATTGATGCTGAAGATACTACTGCTGAAGTGGATAAGAAAATCGGAGCTATGGTGACTGTTCGCAATACAGGTGCGGCTCCTGCAACAGTGAACATCTGGTGCTATGTGAATGGCGACCTTGCAGATACAACATCGTTGACAACCACTCTTGCCGCAGGTGAGGAAAAGAAATTGCCGGTATCTTGGTGGGCAAACACTGACGGGGCTCAGATTTTGAATTGTAAAGCACTCATCCCAGATAAATTGCAGAGTATTTCGGAACAAATTACCAATCTTGAAGGCGGAGAGTCTCAAGAAGTTGGCTGGTTCATAGGCGAAGAAACAGAGGACAAACCTCTGGTCATATACGGGATCTTGGCGCTAATCATCATAGGCGCAAGTGCCATGTTTTCGCTTCGTGCTTCGACAAAGGATGATTCCTATGGAGATGTCAAAGAGTATTCCGACACAGTTGAGAACCAGATGAATGAAGAGACTGCTGAAGAAGAATCAAGCGAGGATGTCAGCGAAGTAATCGAAGATGCTGATGAAGACTAGCACACTTCCATAGTTCTTTGATCACTGTTACCATCAAAGTTAAGATCCCAAGAATTTGAACTAACCACAATTCCGTTTGAAGATGATTCAGAATCAGTCATTCCAGCATAAAATTCGTTGGTAACTACAATCTCAAAGGTATAGCAACCTGAACCTTGGTAAAATGAATCTCTTTGCAAGTATTCAGTGTTGAGTGTATCGGTAGCAGTACCTGGTAAGCCTAACCAACCGTTGGTTTTCCCGCTCTTTGAACCACCAACACTGCTGGTCCAAGTGGCATCAAGACCGTCCACTGAAATGAGTGGGGAAGAGTACTCGGTTGAACCTCGATACTTTACTCGAAGTTGCATTGTGTAATCTGAAGCTACGGGTATGAGTTTTAGATTGGTCATGGTATGCTCACCATTATCTTGTGTACTTTCATCAGGCGAGAACAACCCCATTATGGATTCAACTATCACACCATCGACAGAGGTAGTGGATGAACTTCCGGAGGTTTCGGTCTTCAAAACTTCACTAATACGTGCACCGGAGTCAATTACCTCTCGATTCATGAGTGCAGGGGTGATTTCAGCCGAAGTTGTTTGGTCATCACTGGAGGTGATTTCAATCATGTACGACTTAACTGAGGATAATCGATAATCTTGGGCATTACCATCAAAGAACGCAGTCAGTGGGGCTTTGAATTTCGCCCGGTCATTGGTGAGTGTCAGGGTGTCCGACCATACAGATTCGCCACTCAGTGTAATGGATGCAGTCGCTGAAGAAAAGGAACCGCGGACATAAAAGGTGAGTTCATCCGAATCTTCGTTGACTTGAATTTCAGTCAAGGCAAGTGATGAATCCGAGGGAATCAGTACAAGGGCTGCATAGGGGCCGGCGGCTACAATCACTGCCAAGAAGATAGAGATTCCTAGCTTTATCGTGTTGATTTCACCCTCTGCCAAACGCTCAGACTGGACCAAAAGCCCGATGCCGATGACTAGAACTGCTGAAACAACAAGGAGACCCATACCTCCGCCTTGTAGAGCAAGTATGCCACCCAGAACAATCCCTGCCCAACCGGCAATGTTTAGGTTACGCGACAAATCTGGATTTTGTGAAAGTGGAGGTTTTGAGGAACTCTTTGAATCGTTTAAAACAGGTGCTACTTTTTCCGCAGCAACGGTAACCTGTTCGGATTTAGGTGAAGTATCTGCATCGGTTTTGTTGGCTTTTGCTTTGTCAAGTAGTCCACTCATTGTTATCCCTGCTAATACGCCGTTTTACGAAGGGGATTATCAAACCGACCCTTGGATGAGTCGAAAAAAGCGCTGTTAGCGAGGGCTATTACGGGTGCCGTCACAGACCGGGAGCAGAATCGTACCAGACAAATTCTTCTTCTTCGTCTTCTCGAGATTCAATCATTCGGCGGCCGGCAACTGCAGCAGCAAGAGCAATCATCGAGACTGCTGGAACGATTTCGAAACCTGGTAGGTATACGCCACGAACATATACGGTAATCATTTGAGATTCACGGATACATCCGCCGTTGTTACACGCAAACTCGGACTCTGCGAAGAAGTCGAGAACGTGGTATGCATCGCTCCAACCTTGAGTCTTCGGGGTTCTGGCCATAACACGAACCTTCGTTGCGGTAGGGATTGCATCGATCTGTACCTTGACTGCAGGCAAGTTGATTGTGAAACCTGCTTCTTCGAGAGATTCACGGCTGGACTCAGTAATTCCCACTTTCATGAAGTCAATTTGGTTGCCAAGATTGTAAACTTTGAACTCGAAGTTCTTGTCTTTCTTCGGCATCAACTGGACGAAGGGTTCGACTGCTTCAACTTGAACTAGAGAGTACTGCATGATGTTAACAATCATGTTGTTCTGAGAAGATGCTGAGTTAATTGGCGGCAACGAGTTAATCTCTTGAACTTGGGCAGAAACCGATAGAGTTCGGCTTTGCATGACCATGTACGGTGTGGCCCGGACAGAAACTTGGAAGTCGACTTCGGAATTTGCACCGATGTACATGTCACCTGGCGCAGCAGTTGCAAGACCATCGCTGGTCACCAAAATGCTGATTTTCTCTTGGTAGGTTGTAGGATTGTTTGCGGTACATGTTGTGAAACCGTTGTATGTCGAACCTGGCTTAACCTCGATATTAATTGAGATAGGAGCGCACGATAGAGAGATAGCTGCTGTCGGTGTTTGAGCAGAAGCCGGTACGGCTACAATCATAACGGAGCAGAGGTAAAGGGCAAGCAAGAATAGAGCACGCTTCATCATAAAGGTTCCACCTATACCCTACCCAGTAATGAGACCCTCATAACCGTTGCGCCATGGTGGCTCACAAAAACGGCGAGGATAGACGATTCTTAAGTGGGCCCGAAGGGACTTGAACCCCTGACCCCCCGGTTATGAGCCGGGTGCTCCAACCAACTAAGCTACGGGCCCCTGTGTCGAGGGAACGAATGCACGCCATGAACTTAACCCAGCGTCATTCAAACTGAGCAAGAGATGACTGGGATGGTTTGACCCACTCTCGAACACTCACTTCGAGTTCATCTCGAATGGCATCTGGGACAAAAATAAGAGCCCGTTCATTCGGTTGAGTGAGTGAACGAACAAGCGGTGAGTGATCGGCGGCATCACGTCCATCTTCAATTAAGATTCCTTGTTCATACGGCATGTAACCCCGCTTTGAGATTCGCGCAGTTATGACATTGATGCTGGGATCGTAACCTGCCTGCTCAACCAACTCCTCTAAGCGCGGCAAAACCACAGATATCATCTCCGTTGTTAATCCTTCAATCCGCAGTGATTTGTGGAAGTCCCTTCGTGATAGCAGACGCATGGCATAGTGGGATAAAACGGCGTCTTCATGCGAAGCCCAGTCAGGCAATGCAACCCTGACATGCGAATCGTTGAGTGCGGCATAACTTGATGCGTCGAGTGAATCGTTTAGCAGCATGTTGCGAAGTGATGGTGAAAGGGAAAGTTTGTCTTGCTGGGCCAGTAACCGAGCGCGGGCTAGCATTCTAACCAGATAGTTCTGTGTCAGCATGTTGACTTTGTGAAAATACACCTGGTGATACATATGATAGCGGGTGACGAGATATGCTTCAATCGCCGGCAGGCCCCATGATTTGACATAGAAATGCCCTGACTCATTGACTCGTAATGCTCGGATAACACGTGCAATATCGAAGCCACCTATTTGCGCACCAGTGTTTGCTTGGTCTCGAACCATGTAATCCATCCGGTCGACATCAAGTTGACTTGAAACAATCTCCTTCATAAACGGGGGAATGGATACGCCATCGTATTCAAACTCTCCATCAAGCAGAGCGAAAAGTCTGTTTCTTCGATGAACACCTAAGACCTCCACTAAGGCATTTCCGACTTCGGTATCTTCGGACTCAAGAAGAACTCTACCCCAATGCTCATGTGAATGGAAGGTGGCAAAAACCTCAGGTGTTTCTAGAAGATGCGAAAATGGCGGATGTCCAATGTCATGCAACAGAGCAGCCAACCGAATGAGTTCACCGTCCTCCGTCGAAACAAGATTCGGTTGAACGTCATTGAGCGAATCCACGAGGCAACCTGCGAGGTGGTAAGCGCCTAATGAGTGAGAAAATCTGTTGTGATTTGCTGCAGGGAATACATATTCGCAAGTCGAAAGTTGTTGAATTGAACGTAGCCGTTGGAATTCCCTCGTATCGATGATTTTTGCGTGGTCCGCTGGAACCAAGATATCTTTGTGAATCTCATCACGAATCACTCGGTCTCGCATCGTCATCCCCAAGGTGCGGTTGACTTTTCCATTAAAAAGGACCCGCAAACATCGTGTGAACATCTAGGACATTTGTGTCAAAGTGGAGGATGGCAATGCATAAGCACGAGGGACTTTTGTTTTGACCATGGCGGATGCTCTCAAGGACATAATGCTGCGAATTACCGATGATAATCCAGCAACACGCGGCCAAAAACTTTGGGTGATGTTCGCGCTTTCTCTTTTTCTAGTTGCAACACTTAACTGGTATGCAATGGTTCGAGAGCCACAAGTCGTCGAAATAGAGGACCTCGTCCAATATAAAAATGAAGTTGTGCTCGTCGAAGGCACTGTTATTTCATGGATTGAAGACCGTTACGGTAGCGGTGAAGACCGAGTTGACTTGGTCATTGAAGACGATACTGGCGTGATACAAGTTCGATGGTATTCAACCGGCACCATTCCACCTATCGGAACAAATGTAACTGCGATGGGTGATGTTGTCGACTACAACGGTAGATTTTACATGCAAGCCACTGGTTCTGGTGCGTTGTACTGGGAGTCAAGCGACCTCCCCACTCTCGAACGCGTCTCACTTTCCGACCTGGCCGTTGCTCCAGAGAGTTATGTGGGTTCAATCGTAACTGTAAACGGATTTATCAGTGAGTCCGTAAGTCCCGATGCAGTTTACACGTCGGCATATTTGACTGACGGCCAAATGGGGCATCAAATGCAATTACTCGTCCAATCGGCTACCGGAAAGTGGATTGAATCAGATTCTAAGATTGAAGTGAGCGGTATGCTTTCCTACCAGGAAACAAGCCTGAGGTGGGCTCTTCTCACCCAGGGCCCGGATATACTCATTGACGGCAGCCATGTTCCAAGTGTTCACCGACTCGATTGGGCTACTGAGGCCACTTGGAGTTATCAATCTGGAAGTAAGGTTGTCTTAGCCGGAACATTACATATCCAAGACGGAATCTGGGATTTAGTCGGGCCAAGTGGCAACAGCATCTGCGTCATCCCAACGTCAGAGGACTTATCAAATGCGGATGATGGTAACTTCAACAACAGTATTTTTGATGCCGAGGGCCGCTTAATGTGGAGTGATGATCGCAGCACCTGGTGTATTGATGCGAACCAAGGAATGGGACAGAATCTTGTTGACCCGATGTCAGCTATGTCCATGCAAGCAATGCTTTCTGCAGACCCATCGGCACTTTTAGAGTCTCCAAATACCCATTACACAATCAATACCTACATGAAATATGCATTTGAACCACTTGATACTGAAGGATATTTTGTTGATAGCCAAACATATACCTACGGCCAAACCACTATCGCCATGACATTCCCCGGTCCGCGAACAGAATGGATTGAGTCCGGTCAGGGCATAGTAGCAGATGTAACTGTGGCATGGGACGATGAGGATATGCGTATTCGACTCATGGTGAATTCATACAACCTAACCGGAAACCCTCCAGCAGCATCCACGCTTTTGTGGGATGACGGTGCAACTCAATGGGGATATTCGAAAAACCAATTTGTGCTGCTTGACGGCAAGGCCAATCTGCGCGATGATGGATGGTATCTTGAGCGGCCTGGCTCTGAACAGTCAGTCAAACTGAATGTCAAACTGAATGCGATAGGAACCGATTCCCTGCATGAAAACCAATCACTGACCTGGTTGGGACGTCTTCGACAAGTAGAACATCCGTCGGAAATATCGCTAACCTATTCTTTGGATGAAGCTGATGCCCTTGACAGCGATGGCGACCGGCTTGCAGACACATACGAGGAAGGTACAGGCTCCGACCCTAACAATGCTGACAGTGATGGTGATGGAGTTAACGACAGAGACGAAGCCGAAAATTCAACGAGCACTAGCGAAGGAAACTCTTGAGGTGTTCACATGATGGAAGCTTACTGGTATGAATTGTATTGGATGTTTGCTGCCCTTTTCCTTGGTGTTGGAATGGGCACTCTCACAGGAATTATTCCTGGTTTTCACGTCAACAATGTTGCTCTAATTCTTCTTGCATTAGCCCCGGGCTTACTGAGTCTAGGAATTCCTCTTTCTGCAGTAGCAGGTATCATTGTTTCGACAGGTACGGTTCACACCTTTTTGAATTATATTCCGTCTGCTCTCATGGGGGCGCCGGACGCCGATCAAGCGTTGTCGTTACTCCCTGGCCACCGCATGTTGCTTTCGGGAAATGCTGCTCGCGGAGTTGCTTGGTCCGCTCGTGGCTCTCAACTTGGGTTGTTCCTTTCACTTCCACTCATTATTCTTGCAAGAATTGCCTTTGGTCCTGAATTGGGATGGTACTCTCAGTTGCGTACAATGTTACCGTTCATTCTTCTCATCATATCTACGCTCTTGCTCATGACAGAGACCACTCGCCTGGATTGGCCCAAATGGCTGCAGTCGTTTACTCGTGGCAAACTTGGAAACGACTCGAGATTGGCTGGATTTTTCTCTGCAACAGCATTTTTCTTGCTCACGGGCCTGTTTGGTTGGACAATTATCGGTCCTCATGCCCTACCGGGAAGGTCTCCAATAGATATGCCCGGGGCAAGTTTACTGCTCCCCAGTCTGGCTGGCCTGTTTGGTATTGCGAACCTACTCGATATCTACGCAACCACTTCACACTTACCTCCGCAAAAAGAAAATTGGGACCTTCCGCCTGCACGACCGCTCTTGGTACCTTGCTTTTGGTCGGGAGTTGCCGGTGCATCGATGGGCGTTTTACCCGGAATGACTGCCTCACAGGCTACTGTGCTCGTGATGGGTGGGCGAAACGTAGCTGCTAAAATTCAAGGAAAAGAAGGATTTGGAATGGACTGGGAAACCCGGCAATTGACTGAACTATCCGATGATGAACTTCTCGAGATTGCAAAAGCAGAATCCGAAGAAGGTGTTGAAGGGCCTCAAACAAAGCAAGACCTCGAGATTATCGCAATCCTCTCGGCAGTGAACACGTCCGTCACAGTCTGTGTTCTAGGATTCCTGTACATTATCGGGCGCTCACGTTCTGGCGCAACTCTTGCGCTCAAAGCCATGTATCCAGTTGATACGTGGAGCAATCTTGAGCCGACGGCTGATTTCATTCGTCTCGTGGCAATTACTCTCTCTGCAGGTCTGTTAGCCATGCCAATCATGAAGTACGTTGGAAAAGGTATGTTGCGCCTTCATGCTGCAATTCCTTTGCAGCAAATGATTCTTAGCGTGATTATCTTTGTAGCCACTCTGGTGTTTGTGAGTACTGGATTTATTGGACTGGCTGTGCTCATTGTCGGGACAATGCTAGGATTGCTTCCACCTCGTCTTGGAATTCGTAGAAGTCACGCTATGGGAGTCATTCTAGTCCCCATCACTTACCTCCTTTTCGAAAATCTCGTCGACAACGCGGGATTCTTGTGAAATTCGCTTTCAACATTACGGATTGACAGAGGGAAAGTCATATCCCCTTCGACTATACCCAACAAATGTTGGAGTACCATGACCCCTACACTTCGGTCCCTTTCGCTTGCCCTTTTGATGATTCTATCAACAACTGTCTCAATCGGTGTTTCTTCGCTTGAAACCGCCGAAAGAGTAGTTCAGTCAACATCTGCACGGTCACTGGCATGCAGTGGAGAAATTTGCTTGAATGAAGCATTGCCTAACCCGAATGGCTATGATAATGGGACATGGCCTGATGGTGAATGGGTTGAAATATACAATTCAGGTAACTCAACTGTCGATGTGCGTGACTGGTACATCACCAACAAAGCATCCAAAACACTCTACTTGAATTCAACGACGATCGTCGATTATGATTCTGCCGATTCCAACAGTTGGGAACTAAGCCCTGATGAATACATGGTCGTATCTCGAAACGGACTTTCAAACTATATGTTTTATCTTGCAAATAGCAACGACAACATAAGTTTGTTCACAGACAGCGGAACTCAAGTCGACCAAGCAACGTGGTCTTCGAGTTCCTCTGGAAACAGTCTCGAAGAAGATACAGCCAACCCAACAAACGATTGGGTGCCAACCAATACTCCATCGCCGGGAGCAAACAACACCAATGCCACTGTAATCGGTCCCGATTTGTATCCTTCGGACCTTATCATCAATGAAGTCATGGCAAATTCATGGCCATCAGATGATAACGAAATTTGGCCCGGTGGGGAATGGGTGGAGGTTTTGAATTCGGGTACCACTACAATTGACTTGAACGGTTGGTCACTGGAAGATGCTGCTGGCAACTCACTAGAATTCGATGGGAATCACCTTATCGGTTATTCTAACGACACCGCTCTAAACACAATTTTGCCCGGCGAGACTCGGATTCTAGCCGTTAATGGTTCAGGAAACTCAGGGGTATTGAACAATGGAGTTGAGACGCTTTCACTCATTTGGCCTAACGGAACCAAGGCACAGCAAGTCGGTTGGACCGATACAGAAGCTGGATTCTCTCTTGTAGAGTCTTCAACATCCCAATATTGGGAATACGCAGCATATCCATCCCTTAACCAGAGCAATCCACTACCCTTTTCTCAAATTGCATCCACTCCCTCACCAATCGAGTTTGCAGAAATCCTCTCAAACAGCAGTTCAGATGGGGATGCATTCCCCGACGGAGAATGGATAGAGTTATTCAATGCAGGCACATCCACCATAGACTTGACAGGATGGTCAATCATCGATGGTATGGGTAATGTTACCTTCCTCGACCCAGGTACTTTGGTGTTTAACCAAACTCAAGGTTCAACCAACATCGATACCGAAGGCCGCCGTCTAGTTCAATTTTCAGGCGATACTGAACTCTGGGATTATTACAACCAGATCATGCTTCGAGACAACACCGGTGCCGTTGTTGATTCTGCTTGGTACACCACAGACTACGGTCAAAACATATCATGGGTCCCGGCTGAAATACGATCCGATCCTTGGGTTCCCACTGCATGGATGACACCCGGTCAACCTGACATGGGTGATACACCTTCAACCGGTGTTGTTGTATTCACCGAAATTTTCCCTGATGCCGTGGGCAGTGACACGCAGCAATGGCCTCTCGGCGAATGGGTTGAAATATACAACAACGGCACTACACCTCTAGATGTTGGTGGTTGGAAGATGCAAGCAGCTGGTCGAACTTTGACTCTGCATCAATACAATATGCCTCTCCAGTCGACCTCGATTATTCAACCTGGAGGAGTCGCATTAATCGCTCTCAACGGCACAACGAGTTTCTATCTCAAACATACGACCCCAGACTCTATTGTTCTCAAAGACCTAAATGGAGATGTTGTCGATACTGCGTCATGGATTACGACTGTAGAGGGCGAGTCTCTGGTGGCACCAAACAGCACTCATGCGGGTGCTGGACCCAATGGGAACGGGGCATCAACAGGTACTGATTGGATTCAATCTGCATGGGCAACCCCGGGAGAAGTTAATCCCGTATGGCCGGAATACACTGAATCAGATGACCTTATCGTCACTGAAATCCTAGCATCATGTTCAGATGATTCTGTCAACCCTACCGAAGATTGGATTGAAGTCATGAACAACGGTTCTCAGGATTTGAACCTCAGCCGCTGGCGTATTGACACTGCTGATAATCGTGTTTTCTTCCGAACCTCATCGATGTGGAGCCAGAGCAATAGTTCGATGGTTTTAGCACCGCTTGAACGGGCTGTATTACTTATGGAGGATGACGTATTCTCCGGACAAGGTGATAGTTTTGAACTTTCAAATCCAGACGGAGAACTTATCCACACGATTGCGTGGAGTTTGAGCAGTGAATGCAAAACTATTGGCCCTGTTACGGGTCAAAATTCATGGAAGATTTTACTCTGGCCAACTCCTGGTTCTGAAGAACCGAATGAGTCACTTCTTGCTGAAGCACAAGACATTGTTTTCAGCAGATTTATGACTCAAGGGTCTACAACTATTTCTTCGAATACCGAATTCATTGAAGTAAGTAATATCGGTGACAGCTTGGCTTACATGACCGACTGGACACTCACCCTGGTCAACTCTGCGAACGAAGATACAGTCTACACCTTCGGAGAATTAAGCATTCCAACAAACGGTTCGATAATCCTAGCAACCGACAAAGGGGGTATCTCAGTCTATGAAGATGGATTGTCGGTATCGTTTAATTCCGTTCTCAGCCCTCAAGGCTTCACTTTACCAGATTCTGGGGCTGCAATTCACATTAAAACGCCGACTGGGATGCTCGCTGATACCATCGTATACGGTAACGGACCTGTGGATGTCGCTGGTTGGAGTGGCATAAGTTTGGTTGAACCGGTATCGAGTATTTCTCTCTTGGTCTATCATCGTGGTGACGGATGCGGAAATCTCCCAGATACAGATGTCGCACTCGATTGGCAACATCGATGGGGCCGCCTAGGAGCCAGTACATTCTGTGGCCCAACGCTGTTTAGTGGAATGAGTAATATTACTCCTCTAGTTGGCCCTCAAGAAGGGTTAGTAGATCTTCTTGCATGGATTAACGGCGCAACAGAATCATTGCATGTCCACCTTTACCAGATTGAACAGCCGAATTTGGTTCAAGCACTCATCGAAGCATACAATCGTGGCGTAGAGGTTACTGTCGTACTCAATTCTGTTGAAGATTGGTGGAACAATTACGACAAAGACAATCAAAACGGAGTCGTGAATATACTTACCACAGCAGGTGTCAACACGCTTTGGTTCGGTGGAGTAAGTGACCAACCCTACACCTATGTTCACAGCAAAGTAGCAGTGAAAGATAACCAAAGTGTGTGGATTGGCTCCGGAAATTGGAAGAGTTCTTCTCATCCCGGGCCGGACGAAAGAGGGAACTCTGAGTGGGGTGTCTTGGTTGATAACAGCGATTTGGCAATGAAAGTGTTGCAACAACTTGAATTCGACGAATCCCTTGAGCGCTCTTACATCACATCCGCAACGCCAAGTACTCCTCCATCAGGATGGAGTCTTGATAATCTCAAATCTCTAACAAATGCAACCTCTGCACAATCGATCTCCACAGATATTAGCGGGCGCTTGATTACATGTCCAGATACATGCGTGGACGGATTGATTTGGATGATTGAACAAGCTGAAGATGAAATTCTACTCTCACTGCAGTATCTTGATGTCGACTGGAGTTGGGGTTGGGGAGACAACCCACTGGTTTCGGCTTTGGAAGATGCTGCAAAAGACGGTGTCCGAATTCGCCTTATCCTCAACGGAGCGTACCTAAACAAGGACATCCAACAGGTGGTCGATACCTTCAACGAAGATTGGAATTCATCACTCGGTTACGATGTGAGTGCAATTGTGATGAGTGAGGACGATGAGGTTTCGAAACTTCACAACAAAGGTATGATTGTCGATAGTGAACATGTACTCATTTCATCAATCAACTGGGGCGATTCTGCACCAACACGAAATCGGGAAATGGGCCTCATCATTAGCAGTGTTGAAGTCACCGCTCCGTTCCTCGAAGGTTGGAACCGTGATTGGATTCGAACTGACAATGTTACAGATTCAGACAACGATGGATTACCAGACTATTGGGAGGTTGCAAATGGTCTTAATCGTACCACACGCACACTCCCATCCTTCAATATCCTTGAAGGGGCACATGATTCCGATGGCGATGGACTGACAAACAGCGTCGAGTATGACTTTGGAAGCCATGCAAATAATGCAGATACGGATGGTGACTGTATTCCTGATGCACTTGAAGTGTCATGGGCTCAGGCTACTGCACTCAATGCAACAGTTGCCGATGTTTCTCCAACAGATGCGCTCTTACTTGCAGATGCAGACAAAGATGGAGTGAACGAATCGGAACTACTTGGATGCGACCTTGCCGGTGCACTACCGAACCAAGGCGATACAACAGTCGACAACGGCACACTCGATGATGACGCAGATTTAGTCATCAACCGAGATGATGTTTGTCCAAACACGCCCGCAAATGTTCCGGTCAATGATGATGGATGTTCCACAGAACAACGTAATGCCAATGCAGCGCCAAGCGCAGATTCCGGTACCGATTTAGGAACTGGAATGATGCTCTTGCTGATGCTTGGTGGACTCGCACTTGCCGGTGGTGCATTCTTTATTCTTAGAAATATTGAGACTGAAGGTGAGGAAATTAAAGATCTCATCACACTTGAAGAACAGAATGTAGAGGCATTAGAACAAGCTGAAATCGATTCAAACGATTGGCAGATGCCGGTACTTGATAGCAGCACCGATTCCGTTTCTGATTCAACAATAAGTGGCGAAGATTTAGCGCGATGCCCCGGATGGCCAAGAGAGACGATTCAGTCGTATCTCGACCAGGGTTGGTCCATGGACCAACTTGCAGAATATTACCTGGAACAGGTAGAAGAGAACGCTTGAACATCACAAGTTTGACAAAGGACCTAGCCGTCCAATGGCTGATACTATGGTCTATTCGTCGAGTAATCCCGTGCTTTCAAACCGTTTCTGGAATAATATTAGTGGCTATGAAACGATGTCCTATGAAGGCACGATGCAGAAGATAGGAATCCTGTTTGGAACGATGGCAGTTTCCGCATTTATGCTGGTCACCGTTGGCATTACTGTTAACATGAACATTCTCATTGCTGGAACCTCTATAGGAGCTATCGGTGGATTAGTCACGTACCTCATACTTCTTTTCAAACGGCCTGAGAATCCAGCTGGCCTCATGATCACCTACGCCGTATTTGAAGGCCTACTTATTGGCGGTTTTTCGCTGATTTTTGAATCAATGTACAACGGAATTGTCTTCCAGGCCGCCCTCGGTACAGTCTGTATCACAGGGGCGATGTACGGCCTGTATGCAACCAAAATTATCAAAGCGACGCCTATGTTTAAGAAAGTAACAATGACTTTTGGATTAGGAATAATGATGCTATACCTTGTATCGTTCGTCCTGTTCTTTCTACCTGGGAATTTTACTGTCCCATTCCTTCACACCTCTGGTCCAGTAGGAATTTTGCTAACCGTCTTCATATTGATCGTTGCTTCGTTCCTGCTCATCATTAACTTTGATTTCATCGAAAAAGGCATTCAACATCGAACTCCGAAAGTTGGTGAGTGGTGGGGAGCATTTGGACTACTTGTCACCGTAGTCTGGATTTATATCGAAATGCTGCGACTTCTTGCGAAACTACGCAGCAACTTTGACTAGGGGTTCAAACATGAGAAGTATTCCTGTTGTCGACTATCTCGACTTCACAACTGGAGACGAAGAACGAAAATCGGCTTTTATTCAGTCGGTTGGTGATTCACTCAAAGATATAGGATTCTTTGCTCTGAAAAACCACGGTATACCTCTTTCAGCAATCGAACAATCCTACGAACAAGGCGATGCCTTCTTTTCGATGAGTAATGAGGTGAAAAAATCCTATCTTCAACCTGAAATTGCTCACCAACGAGGCTACACAGCATTCGGTATTGAGCATGCAAAGAATAATCCGGCCCCAGACTTGAAAGAATTTTGGCAAACTGGTCGCAGCCATCCAACTTCAGGTAAGAAACCGACCTATGTGGAAAATGTATGGCCTAACCGTCATCTTCCTGAATTCAAAGGCGTGATTGATGGATTGTTCACTCAGATGGAGGGACTTTCACAACACCTCTTGGAATCTTGTAGCCTGTACCTTGGTAAGCCGGAATCATGGTTAGGCTCAATGGCAGAAGATGGTAATACCATCATGCGCATCATTCACTATCCACCTCTCAGAGAGGATGTACAACCCGGTGCTGTTCGCTCTGCAGAACACGAGGACATCAATTTCATCACCCTCTTGGTAACTGCCACTGCGGATGGACTGGAAGTCATGGACCATGATGGGAGTTGGATTCAAGTCAAAGGAGACGCAAGCCATATCATTGTCGACTCTGGTGACATGCTTCAAAACCTCACGAATGGATTGTTCAAATCAACCACGCATCGTGTGGTAAACCCTGCTAATTCCACTGAAAGGAGATTTTCTATGCCGATGTTTGTTCACCCAC
>CETY01090037.1_pt1 | contig 14984 bp, 16 predicted proteins | sample 361551 | NCBI WGS metagenome assembly CETY01 (sample SAMEA2623135, study PRJEB7988) | marine metagenome | biome: marine biome (ENVO:00000447); feature: deep chlorophyll maximum layer (ENVO:xxxxxxxx); material: "saline water (ENVO:00002010), including plankton (ENVO:xxxxxxxx)" | depth 45 m | reverse complement strand
TTTGTAGGATGTATGGCCATGATGGCGGCTTCGGCCTTCTTTTTCTTATCAATGAGTTCTTTTGACAACAAATGGAAAACTTCTATTTTGGTATCAGGACTTATTACTTTTATAGCAGCAGTACATTACTATTACATGCGTGATTACTGGGCTACTAATGCTGAGTCACCAACATTTTTTAGATATGTTGATTGGATTCTAACTGTACCTTTAATGTGCGTAGAATTTTATTTAATTCTAAGAGCAGCTGGTGCTACTAAAAGATTGATGTGGACCTTAATAGGTGCATCAACTGTTATGTTAGTAACTGGTTATGCAGGTGAAGGTATTGATCAAGCAAATGCACAAATATGGGGAGCTGTATCAGGCGCTGCATATTTTTATATAGTATATTTAATTTGGTTCGGAGAAGCGAAAGCATTGGCTACTTCAGCTGGAGGATCAGTACTAAAAGCACATAATATATTATGTAAATTTGTACTTATCGGTTGGGCTATTTATCCAATAGGATATATGGCTGGAACACCAGGATGGTACGAAGGTATATTTGGTGGTTTAGATATGGATGTTATCTACAACGTAGGTGATGCTATCAACAAAATTGGGTTTGGATTAGTAGTCTATAATTTAGCTGTTGAAGAATCTAAATAATAAACAAATTATAAAAAATTTTAAGGAGGGCAATTGCCCTCCTTTTTTTATTCCTATTTTTTGAATATTTGGTGCATTGTTAATTCTTCGATCCAATCAGGTAGTTGATTGGGATTGTAAATTAATCCCATAGCCTTTATAACATCTCTAGGTACCACTAAACCACTGCTACTTGTATAGGAGAACTTAACTACTGAGGCCATATGAGTTTTACCATTTCGTTGGATTTTTTGAAAAAAATAAAACCATTTTTCATCATAACCAATAATCTTAGTTTCAAGTATAAATCTTTGAAAAAGTCGTAGCCGATGCCTGTATTCATTGTAAGTCCCAACAATGGTTAAAGACCATTTATTTTTTTTTAAAAAACTTCCCATATTGACTTTAGCTCCATAACTAAACCTTCCTAAGTCTAGCAGCGTAACATACCTGCCATTATTTAATTCCATGAAAAGGTCTATATCTTGAGGAAGAACCATTAGATGGATACACTCATTATGAGCACTATCAAAGGATACTTTTTTTTGGAATTTACTTTGAGCAATTACTCTTACTAATCTTAGAACTGGATACATTAAAGGGTGGGATTATATTCTGTTTTTAATTGTATTAACTTTTGTAGAAAATTACGATTTTCTTTCCAGCTTTTTTCTTTATTGAACTGGATGTAATTACCATTTCCGTGGATGGTAAAAAAATCTCCATTGTATATACTTAATCTAAAAAATGGAATGGTCCAAGCATAAGTATATATTCCTTGATTGATATGAATAATAATTCCTTTAGGTCTTATTTCAATATTTCCATACTGTAAACCACTAACCTTAAGTTTTAAATGATTCATATTTTCACTAAAATATTCGATAACTAATCTTCTAGAACCAATACCTCCAAGTTGTAATTTTTTTATTAATGAGTAAGCATTACCCATTTCCTCATTTATGAGCTTATCCGTTTCTTTATCTTTATATGAAATATTGTAAATAGCCATTAGAATTAAAGATTTTTTAGAAAGTTATCCGCAGTTATTAAATGAAATTCTCTTTTAGAAATATCCATTTTGTCAAAACTGCTTATTAGCATTCTCATTCTAGGATTTTTAAGAAAAAATTCTCTTTGTTTGTCCATAAAGTTCCAAAATAGTGCATCCCAAATTTTACACCAATCACCCTTTTTATAATTACTCATTTTCAAAATATAGTTACTACTACTTATATAGGGTTTAGTTGACATTAACCCACCATCAGCAAATTGACTCATTCCATATACATTAGGAACCATAACCCAATCATAAGAATCAATAAATAGCTCCATAAACCATCGATATACTTCATCAGGATCAAATTCACATAGCAGCATAAAATTTCCAATAATCATTAGTCTTTCAATATGATTAGCATAAGCGGTATGATTGATTTTTTTTATGGTATCGTCAACAGGTTCAATTCCTGTTGTTCCATTATAAAATGAAATAGGTATTTTTCTTTTAAATCCCCAAAAGTTTTTAGTTCTTTCTTCTACTCCTTTACAAATGTAAACTCCTCTTATAAATTCTCTCCAACCTATAATTTGTCTTATAAAACCCTCACATGAGTTAATTCTTATATTATTAGAATGATAATATTCTATGGTTTTATCTACAATAAATTTTGGAGAAATTAAGCCAGAATTCATTAAAGGAGATAATATGCTGTGATTGATAATTGATTTTTCTTTTAATACCGCGTCCTCATAGGGGCCAAATTCATCAAATCTTACATTTAAAAATTGTTCCAACCATTTTTCTGATGTTTCAAAATCAGTTGGATAAATAAAATCTTCATTTAATTCTCCATTATTGGTATCATAATATTTATTTACATACTCAATTGCCTCCACATGGTTTTTAGTTTTTCTTGAAAATTTGATCTTCGGAGTCTCTTTATTTTTTGGATATTTTTCCCTATTTAACTCATCATAAGTCCATTTACCGCCTGCTGGCTTCTGATTATTTTCTAATAGAATATTGAGTCTAACTCTTTCAGATTTGTAAAAAGAGGTTTGAAATAATTTCTTTTTATCTTTTCTAAAGAAAGTTGCTAAATTATCTTTTGAATTTATAAAAGCAGGATTATTGTAGAATTCAATTTTTATATTTTGCTTTTCACAACTTTCCTTTAATCTTCTTTCTAAATAATTATCTTCAGGATCGATACATTTAATTAGTTCAAATTCTTTGCTAACTTGATTTTTTATAAATTTTCTTATATCTGAATTTTCGTCATAAGAATTAATATAATAAACTTCGAAATTTTTATTTTTTAAAAAATCATAGTAGTTCCTCATAGAACATCTATGGAAAAATATTTTTTGTTTATGAAAATTATAATGATTAAAAAACAGACTTTCTTCAATAATGAAATGTCTAAAGTCTTGACTGAGTAGTTCAGAGTTTTTGAAAAGCTGATTTGGAAAAATTAAGTTAATTGGTTTCATTAATAATAAATTTCAAATGGTAATCCTTTTTCATCACATTCAGGATACTGTGTTATTTTTCTTTTGCCATTATTGCTCCATTTTTTTACACTAAGAGCAAGAGATATAGCATCTAAAATATCATCTCTTTTTATTTTTTCATCTTTGTACTGATGGTAATTTTTTTCTAAAATATCTTCAGTATTTTTAATAAACTTATTTAATATAGATATCCTTTCATCAATTCCCCCCTTTGTTTTTTTATTATTTTTTAGTGGCATTCCATCGTTTAAATTAATAAAGCAAAATTCGGGATGAGATTCATGAATACTGAAATATTTATTTTTGTTTTTGATTAAAAATTCATCCACCTCCTTTATTTTATTACTGATGTTCCATGATTGGATTGATATACTTTTTTGTAGAATTTTTTTATTTATTTCTTTGGCTTGTATGTAATTATTTGCTCTTACAGCTTGTCTACATGGAGCATTGAAGACACTACTTTTTTTTCCTTTGGGTAATTTATCTCTTAACTTTTGGTCTATTTTTCTTTGAATTGATTTTGAAGATAGACCTATTGGAATATCTATAAATATTCTACTTTCAGCATTTAAAAATTGTATTATATTCTCTATATCAGTACAGGTACTAATGGTTAATTGGTTTTTTGAATCAATGGAACAAACACACCAACTGTCAATAAATCCATCAATTCCAATATTCATTTTGTTTAACTATTTTATCTCAAAACTAAACAAAACCTGTAATTTTACTATATTTGTTTAATAATTTTGAAGATTTTGGCTTATATATTGTTCTTTTTTTTGCTAAGTTTTGTTGTATGGCAAGTCTATACTGTGTATTCAAACAAAAAGTTCGAAAATATGGATCAGCAATTAATAGGATCAATTAATAATGTAAACTTTAAAATTTACAGTGAGTACATTTTAGCATCTGTTAAAATGGATGGAAAAAGTTTAAATAATGCTAAAGGGAAATTTTCTGTTCTTGCCAACTATATTTTTGGTGGAAATAGTGATAACAAGCAAATTGCTATGACATCTCCTGTAATATATAACATGAGTAATTATGCTACTTTTTCTTTTATCATGCCAGATGATTATGAAGTTAGCAATCTTCCATCACCCAATTCTAAAGAAATATCTTTTAAAACAAAAAAAAATCAATGTATCGCGTCCATATCATTTGGAGGATTTGTAAATAATGAAAATTGTAATGAAAATTATTTGAAATTATTAGAAGTTTTAAATGCTAATGATATTTCCCATAGTAATGATTATATGTTAGCAGTTTATAATTCACCCTATCAAATAATTAATAGGAAAAATGAAATTTGGATTGAAGTAAATAAAGATGAAATATTTAAAAAACTTGATATTAAATAAAAGTGAATTTACTTAAATCTATTTTTAAATTTAAATGTCCTAGATGCAGAGTAGGAAATCTATTTTTAAATAATAATCCTTATATGTTGAGAGATCTAAATAAAATGCATGAAAGATGCGATAATTGCAATTTAAAATTCAGTATTGAACCTGGATTTTTTCAGGGAGCTGCTTATGTAAGTTATGGACTTCAAGTGTTGAGTTCTTTAATTGTTTTTAATGGTTTTTTTTGGTTAACCAATATTCGTTGGCAAAACATAGTTTATATACTACTTTTTACTGTCATACTTGCAACTCCTTATGTAGTAGTTCTTTCAAGAACAATTTGGCTGCATATGTTTATCTCCTATAAAGGAGATTTTTAAACTTCATTTTTTAACATATTAGGATACTTCTCAATCATTTTAAATCTGTTCATTCTTTGTAATAAAAAAGGATATAAGTTTAAAAGAATATTGAAAATTGTTAACCAGATAAAATGTTCTATCAAACCATATTTTAAGTATAAAAGCTGAATTGAAAGAGGAAAAATTCCTGAAATAATATGTGAGGTTTCAGATTGTTTAGTCTCTTCTATATATGTGAAAATATATTCTTTTGGTCTTCCCTTTAAATAAACTCTTTTATTTAAATGCCTAAAAAAAGAATTGATAAGAAAAAGTCTAAAAATATTAACCCCTAAATATTTAAAGTAATTTTTAGACTCATAATTTTTTTTAATGTAAAATTTGGATGGCATTCTAACATACTTAAATGCTTGAAAAAATAAAAACCCTACCAACATTAAATCCCATGTTTGAATAAAATTGATTAATATTATTTGAAAGCTATCATTAACTTTAATAGAGTATTTAAATAAATAAAAAGAAATGGTGAAAATTATACTATAAAATATTAGTAGTAAAATAACTTTCTGAAAAAAATTAAAACGATATAACATAGTTTATTCCTTACTCATTCTTTGGTAAAAATTTTCTCTAATATTCATCCAAAAGAAATTATAATCTAGAGCATGGTAATTATTATTTAGTAATTTCTTGTAGACCTTCCAAAGAGGAAAACTTTCTAATTCTATCCATAATAAGCCATTATTAGCTTTAGCGCTCAGCACCTTTGGGTGTTTCAATTTACTTTTTCTTAGTAAAAATTTAAAACTACTTATTAAAATACCTTGATGCATATTATAGAGGCTAGCATCTTTATTATTTCTAAACGTTATAGGATTAGTTACTGGAATATTTTGATCTTTAAATGCTGTAATTTCTTTTCCGTAAGGATGAGAATTCCAAGATAAATAACAATTTAAGTCAGTAGGGGTTTCACACATGGAGATCTTATTTGGAGTGAAACTCATTGCAGAGACGTCACCAACTAAATATGAAAGTTCAATTTTTTGTAGAATAGAATCATTTTTAAATAAATAATCAGTAAATAATTTTTGTAATAAATGGGTGCCTTGGCTATGCCCTGCTAAGACAATTCTATTCCCTTTATAAAAGTTTTTAAGGTAGTGCTTGAAAGCTTTTTCTATATCTTGATAAGCAACATCAAAAGCTTTAACACCATTAATATTGTCTTTATATCCATGGATATGCATTTGCCTGTAAATAGGAGAATAAATATCTGCCATTCCAGTAAATACATTAGCTTGGTTTTTTAAAACTAAATTTTCAATTTTTTTATTTAGTTTTTTATTTTCGATTTCAGAGTTCCACTCTAGCCCATCAAAATAAAGTGTTGGATATACAAAAAAAACATCTATTGAGTCTAACTTAAAAGTATCATTTTCTACATTTTCTGGAAGTATTTCAGAATTGTCAAATTTATCCGGATGTGCTATCCAGTGGTTGATATTATTATAGTCAGGAGAAGCTTTTGGTATTTCTTCTTCAAATGAATGAATGGGGATTGTAGTATTACAAGAATCTAATAGAAATAATAAAACTGGTAATAGAAGTATTTTTTTCACGTTTACTAAGTTATTATTTTTATACTTTAACAATTAAAAAATAACTTTCAAATTTCATGAATATTGGTATCAATGCTAGACATTTAATAAAAGATAGACTGGAAGGAATAGGCTGGTACAGTTTTGAAATTTTAAAAAGACTTATAAAATTGATGCCAAGCCATCAATTTATATTTTTCTACGATAGAAAAACTACTTTTTTAATTTCAGGCGAAAATATTACCAATATTATTATATCTCCACCTGCTAGACACCCTTTTTTATTTAAAGTTTGGTTTAATTTTTTACTTCCTAAGGCTTTTAAAAAACACCAAATAGACTTATTTTTTTCTCCTGATGGTTTTGTATCTATAAACTCTAATATTCATCAAGTTGCAGTAATTCATGATTTAAATTTTGAACACTATCCTGAAGATCTGCCAAAAAATATTTTGAAATATTATAAAAAATACATGCCTTTATTTTCCCAAAAAGCTAATAAAGTAATTACTGTGTCCAATTACTCAAAAAATGATATCATAAATAAATACAAAGTAAACTCAGAAAAAATAAAAGTTATTTATAACGGCGGAAATGAGATTTTCAAACCGTTATCGGAAGAAAAAATAAAAAAATTTCAAACTAACAATTGTAATCGTCCTTATTTTATATACGTAGGGTCACTACATAAAAGAAAGAATATTGAAAGAATGTTAAAGGCTTTTCAAGCATTTAATCTAGATGACAAATGGGACTTTATCATTATTGGTACAGACATGTGGAAAGGACAATTAAATTTAGATGGAATTTCAAATAATGTTAAATTTTTTGGTAGGAAAACTGGAGATGAACTAGCTATGTGGATGGCTTCCAGTTCTGCACTAGTTTATGTTTCATATTTCGAAGGATTTGGATTACCCATAATAGAAGGAATGATGTCAGGAGTTCCAGTTATTTCTAGTAATTTAACTAGTTTACCTGAGGTTGGAGGCAATGCAGTGATCTATGTTGATCCTTTTAATATAGAAAGTATTAGTGAGGGAATGCAAGAGGCAATTAATAATTATTCAAAATACAGAAATTTAGGATTAGAGCAAGCAACTCTTTTTTCATGGGATAAATCAGCTTTAGAAGTTAAAAAAACCCTAAATGATTTTATTTAATTAAGATAGAAGTTTTGGTCTACCATTTTTTCTTGTGTCAATAAAATTAACATAAATTTAAATTTCTGGACTAAAAAATCATTCTTTTTTTCTTCATTTAGACCAATAAATTTTATCTTTTCTTCATCTGTCAAATTGACTAAATTGGTTAAATTATTCAAAGAAACTAATTCCTCCCTTTTAGATTCTTTAGAGTCATCTAATAAATGTCTTAAATAGTTGGAAGCATGCTCTATAAGCTGTTCTGAAGGGTTAAAAGTTTTCTTTTGAATTTTTGATAACGAACCTAGCGGATATAATTTGTGTTCATTCTTATTTTGAAAATGATGTATTTTAAAATTGGATTGACATTCGATTAATACGTCAAGTTCTCCACTTTCATATTTTTTTAGGATTTGATTCACCTTGACTAAAGAGCCCAACTCACTAAGTGTAGTTTTACCTTGGTAAGGAATACCAAAAAATTCATTATTGCTTAAACACTCTGATACAAGTTGTAAATACCTTGGTTCAAAAATATGAAGAGTGGTTTGCTCACCTGGAAATAAAAATATTCTTAAGGGAAACATACCAAAGTCATAATTACTACTATTCATTAACTTGATTTTTTGTAAATTTCTCTTTTAAAATGGATATGCAGATTCCCAAAATATTATTCTATCCACATTGAATTATGAATTACTTAATCATATTTATATATCTACATCTGTTTACTGCTCTGTAAGTGAATATCAAACAATATTGAAAATTGTATTATTTTAATTAAATTTGAAAAAAAAAGTTTTGAAAAAAAATAAATATATACTACTAACAGTTTTAATAGTCATAACAGCCCTATCAAATATATTTTTTTCTAATATTCCTAATTTTTCTCCAATTGCTTCTGTTGCATTATTTTCTGGATTTTATTTTTCTAATAAAAAGTTATCGCTAATTATCCCTATCTCTTGTATGTTGATTTCGGATTTCATTATTGGATTCCACTCTCTAATGTGGGCAGTATATTTGTCTTTCTCTTTGATAGTTGTCTTGGGATTTTTCATGAAAACTGCCAGTCCAAAGAAGGTTCTATTAAATTCTATTTGGTCCTCAGCACTATTCTTTTTAATCACCAATTTTGCAGTTTGGGCAGCGGGAACTTTCTATTCCAATGACATAAGTGGATTAATATTATGCTTTACAATGGGATTACCATTTTTCAAATACACTTTATTAAGTTCCATTATTTTTTCAACCATCCTTTTTGGAGGATTTGAAATTATTAATCAACTTACTGCCAAATACCTCTCCGTGTCCGAAAAAAGCTAGTTTTAGCTGACATTATATTGTTTAAAATATTTTTTTCTATTCTGTTATTGGGTAATCAAACCCTTAATTTTGGTGTATGCTTAAAAGAATAATTTTCTTTTTATTTCTAATGTTATCTCTTGGATTTCTAGTATTTAGTATTTTCCTAAAACTTGGAGAACAAAGCAAGGTTTACCAACAACCGTTTAATTATTTCCCTCCAAATCCGGCAGTTTTTTTTGAAATAGAAGAGCTGTCAAAAACTTTACATCACTTCTTTGAGACTAGTATGATTTGGTCAAAATTTGAAGAAGTTTCCCATAGAAGTTTCTATAGTACTACAATAAAAGATATTAATAAAATAATCTCAGATTCTTCCTATAACGAAATATTTGATAAGGGAATAACCAATATCTCCTTTTATAATTCAGAAAATGAAATTTCTTGGATCATTGCAAAAAATATTTATGGCAATAAGAGCAATCAAAAAATTAATTTGGACTCTAACTTTCTCAGTCCATATTTTTTTAAAATTAATCCTCCATTTCTTGTCATTTCCAATTCAAAAAAATTAATGGAATCTTTTAATTCTAACTATAGTAATAGTAGCAAAAATTTAAATTTTAATGAGATACAAGACAAAATGAAATATTCTAGTAAAATGTCAAATATTTCTTGTTTTATGGATGTGGAGAAATTTCGTTATTTACTAAACAACTTGTTATTCAAAGAAAACAGCTCTAATTTCTTTCAAAAAATAGCTTCCAACAAATGGATTCAATTTGACATTGATTATGCTCCAAATGATATCAATATTGTTGGAATATCAAATCACGACTCATTAATGTCATTACCTGTTCCTTTATATTATTCATTCAATGATTGGATTCCTAAAGATGTCGAACTTGTAGAAAAAAGAACATTTAATTTTTATACTGACTCTAACGAAAACAATTTTTTAATAAAATCTCTTAAATTAAATTTTAATGATGAAATCCTTGATAATAATCACGAACTATTAGTTCTTGAAATTCCATCCTTTGATTTATCGTCCAAAGGCTTAGATCAATTTTTTTTATTGGATACCTTAGTTTATTCTAGCACTGGAAATGATTGCCAGATTTTAGATACTATTAAATTAAAACCTTTATTCCCTAAAACTATTTTTAAAAATAAACTAGGGTTTTTAAAAGATGAATATCTAATAATTTCCACTTTAGTGGCAAAAAAAGAATTTGATATTAAAATTTCACAAAAAAATTTAAAAGACTTGAATAACTCCATCTTCAATGAAAAGGAAAATCAAGAATTTGATCAATCACATTCAGAGTTTTTATATCAATCTAGATCACAGTTAATAGACGGGTTTGAATTTTCAACTTATAGATCAGATAGCATCATCTATAATTTTCTTGAATCTATTGGTGGAGTGAGTTGGACCTTAAATAACTATGATAAGAGGGCTCATCATGGAATTAAGATAAAAAAATATTTCCCTAAAAAAGTGGATAAAAAAATTCTTTGGAAAACTCTTATACCTGAACTAACATGGGGCCCATATCCTCTTAATAATCATAGAACAGGAACTAAGGATATAGTTGTTCAAGATGTAAATAATGTTATTTATTTAATAAGCGCAGGAGGAAAAATAAAATGGACAAAACAAATAGAAGGAAAAATTAAAGGAGAAGTTAGCCAGATAGATGCCTATAAAAACAACAAATATCAAATGATTTTTAATACTAGTTCAAAATTACATATTATAGATATTCTTGGAAATGAAATAGAAAGATACCCTGTAGAGTTTAATTATTCAGCCACTAATTGTGTATCCATATTAGATTATGATAATAATAAAGACTACAGATTTCTTATTGCTGGAGATGACTATAAAATTCATAATTACAATGTTGAGGGATTAGGAGTTTTAGGATGGACTTATCCAAAAGTAAAATCAATAGTGGATAGACCTATTTTATATTTTGCTATAAATGGCTTGGACTATATTATGACAAATGAGGAAAACGGTACTATTAAATTATTCAACAGAAGAGGTGGAGAAAGATATAAAGTAAACAACAGAATAGGACTATCAAGTTCAGGTAATCTAGCCATTATGAAATCATTCAATATAGATTCTACTGCAATTGTTTTTCAAGACAGTTTAGATGGTGTCTCAAAACTTACATTTGGAGCTGGAATTAAAAAATTACATAGTGAAAAGAATGATTCAAATAATAAATTAAACCATTGGGAAATTTACTCAAACGAAAATCTAAAAAGAATTAATTATTGTCTTAAATCCAAAGAAAATCTTAAAATTATTGACAATACTAATGAAGTATTTGAATTTTCTTTTTACCATCCATACAATATATTACATAATAGTAAATTAGGAAATTATCTAATTGTTTTAAATGAAACGACTAATGAAATTCAACTAATAGATAGTAAGTATAATATTAATCCAAATTTATTTAGAGCTTCAAAAATGACATGTATTGATGATATTAATAATGACAATTCTAAAGAGTTGATAACCATTATTAGTAACAACATATTAGTTTGTTATCAAATTCCTTCTATAAATTAATTAATCAAAATTAATTCATTCAATTTACTCGCTTATATTTGAATTAATTTAGATTCATGGACTTCCAAAAAGATTTTCCAATTTTAAAAAGTAAAGTAAATGGACAGCCATTGATATATTTTGATAATGCTGCAACTTCACAGAAGCCTAAACATGTACTAAACTCAATAAATAACTATTATCAAAATTATAATTCAAATGTTCACAGGGGGGTACATGAATTAAGTCAAAAGGCAACTAATGCTTATGAAGGCTCAAGATATAAAATCCAAAATTTTATAGGGGCAAAGAGCTCTAAAGAAATTATTTTCACAAAAGGGACTACTGATGGTATTAATATTATTGCATCCTCTTGGGCTGAAACCCAGTTGAATAAGGGCGATGAAATAATTATAACAACCATGGAGCATCATAGCAATATAGTGCCATGGCAAATTTTATGTGAAAAAATAGGGGCTAAACTTATTATTTCTCCAATTAGTAAAAATGGGGAAATGATTATGAGTGAATTTAAAAGTCTCATCTCAAATAAAACAAAACTAATTTCTATCACGCACGTTTCAAATACTTTAGGTACTATTAATCCAGTTGAAGATATCGTAGAAATTGCAAAGGAAAATAACTGTAAAGTTCTTATTGATGCTGCTCAGTCTATTCCACATTTCAAAGTTGATGTGTCTAAAATAGATTGTGATTTTTTAGTCTTTAGTGGGCATAAAATTTTTGCTCCAACTGGAATAGGTGTTTTATATGTTAAAAATGATAGGTATCAAGAGATGAAGCCTTACCAGGGTGGAGGAGATATGATCAAAGATGTTTCATTTGAGAAAACTACTTATAATGCTCCTCCTCATAAATTTGAAGCTGGAACTCCTAATATTTCTGGTGTAATTGCACTAGGTGCTGCAATTGATTATGTAAATAAAATTGGTATCGATAAAGTTTCAAATCTTGAAAATGACTTACTACATTATGCTACTGAAAAGATAGCCTCTATTAACAAGATTAAAATTTTTGGAAATGCTGAAAATAAGGCAAGCGTGATATCTTTTAATGTTAACGGATTTCATCCTTTTGATATTGGAACCCTCTTGGACCAATTTGGAATTGCGATAAGAACAGGGCACCATTGTACACAACCTCTTATGAATTTCTATAATATTCCTGGAACAGCAAGAATAAGTTTTGCATTTTACAATCAAAAAAAAGAGATAGATTATTTTATAGACTCTTTAAAAAGGGCAATTCTTATGTTAGGATAGTCAAATTATAAATTTACAACTCAAAACTGCTGTATCATCCATTAAGTCCTGATCGCCTTTAAATTCTTCTAGTTTAGAAAATATTTTTTGGTCCAGCTGTTTCATGCCTAATTCAAGATTATTTTCTACAACCTTGATAAGATTATCAGTCTCAAATGCCACTCCATTAGAATTTTCTAACTCTACTAATCCATCAGTATAGCAAATCAAAACGGTATCTTCAGAAAGTTTTATTTTACTAATTTTTATTTTTGGGATTTCATCTAGCATCCCCAATCCAATACAGCCTTTATTTAAAAATATAGTTTCTTTTGAATTAGCAAGAATTGGATAATTATGACCAGCATTAACATACTGAAGTGTATTGTTTAATTTATTGTAATGACCAGCAAAAAATGTAATAAATTTTTCACCTTTTGCAGCATTATTAACATCATCATTTAAATTCTCAACTAGGTCTTTTAAACTAATATCTTCATAATTATATTTAATATTGGCCCTTAATTTAGCTTGAAAATTGGACATCAGTAATGCTGCTGAAGTTCCTTTACCAGAAACATCAGCGATGCAGAAGAAATATTCATTTTCGTTTAAAGACAAAAAATCATAATAATCACCTCCTACTAAGTGTTTAGACTCATATCTTGCAGCAACGTCTATTTTATCATCATTTGGAAGATTTGTAGGGAATAGAAGTTTTTGCATTTCTGCTGCCATTTCCATTTCCTTTTTATTAAGCTCTTGCTCAATCAGTTCTGCAGAAAATCTTTTATTTTCAATGGCAACTACAATAATACTGGCTAAGGTTTGGATAAAAGGCATATGTTTTATCCCAGGGCTTATTGCAATTAACTCATCGTCTAAGTCGCCAATTAATAGAAATGCCAATGCAGTTTTTTTATGAAATATCGGGATTACAATATCAAAAGAATTGAGAGTTTCAATGGATGATGATTCAATAACTGTAATATCTTTAATATGCGTTAAATCTTTTTTTACATTAATTTTTTTATTCAATCCTCTTGCTCCAAAATGGAGAATACAGTTCCAGTCTAAACTGTCATTAGCATACAAAATTAATTTACTTATTCCCAACTGTTCTCTAAGGATATATTCAAATATTTTTAAAATATTTTCGATAGATAGATTATTATTAATTGCTTTAGTAATCTCAAGAAGAGAATTTAATTTGAATTCATTCAACTCTAATTTTTCATAATATTTTTTCGGCAATTCTTTTTCCATTAAAAGTGTATATTTTGAATACTGTAGATGTATTGAATCATCTATTTCAAATGTAATTTACCAAACATATATGAATTTGTATCTTATTTATTGGGTATTTATTAAGTACAAATTGTGAGAAGTAAATAAAAGTAGTTACATTTGCCACCCTTAAATAAGTTAATTAAAAAAATATTAATCATGTATGCGATTGTAGAGATAGCGGGACAACAGTTTAAAGTTGAAAAAGATCAAAAATATTTTGTTCATCAACTAGATGCCAAACCTGGTTCAAAAGTAACTTTTGAAAACGTACTTTTATTAGACGATAAGGGTAAAGTGTCAGTTGGCTCACCATCTGTTAGCGGAGTGGAGGTAACGGCTAAAATTGAGCAACACCTTTTGGGGGACAAAGTAATTGTTTTCAAAAAGAAAAGAAGAAAAGGATATGCTGTTAAGAATGGCCATAGACAAAGATTAACTGAAATAACAGTTCAAGAAATTGGTAAAAAGTCAGCGACTAAAAAAACTGCACCAAAAGCAGAAGTTAAAAAAACAGTAACCAAAAAAACTTCTGCACCAAAAGCAGAAACAAAAAAAGTAGTTGCTAAAAAAGCCCCTGCTAAAGCCAAAAAAGATACACCGGCTAAATCAAAAAAAGAGAGTTAATTTTTCAAAATATTTATTATGGCACACAAAAAAGGAGCTGGTAGCTCAAATAACGGAAGAGAATCAGAATCGAAACGATTAGGAGTCAAGATTTTTGGCGGACAATTAGCTATAGCTGGAAATATTATTGTTAGGCAAAGAGGAACTAAACATAATCCTGGTGTTAATGTTGGAATAGGAAAAGACCATACTTTATTTGCATTAACTGATGGTGTTGTTGAATTTAGAAAAAAAGCTAAAAATAAGTCTTATGTTTCAATTACTCCATTGGAAAAGTAGGAGTTTATAATTTTTTTTACGAGCGCTTTATTAAGCGCTTTTTTT
>CETY01040494.1_pt1 | contig 15016 bp, 12 predicted proteins | sample 361551 | NCBI WGS metagenome assembly CETY01 (sample SAMEA2623135, study PRJEB7988) | marine metagenome | biome: marine biome (ENVO:00000447); feature: deep chlorophyll maximum layer (ENVO:xxxxxxxx); material: "saline water (ENVO:00002010), including plankton (ENVO:xxxxxxxx)" | depth 45 m | reverse complement strand
TATTCAAATGATAATATTGAAGGTCTTGATTCTTCAATCCTTACTAACCCTTTGGTATTAAAGTATTCTGGTCATGAAGATACTTTCTCTGATCCTATGGTTGATTGTAAGTCATGCGGTCTTCGATTCAGGGCAGATCAGGTACCTTCAACATGTAAAAAAGAGGATCTTACAGAACCTAGGCAATTTAATCTTATGTTTAAAACAAATGTTGGTCCAATTGAAGATAGCGAATCTTATGCGTATTTGAGACCTGAAACTGCGCAACAAATATTTACCAACTTTAAAAATGTTATTGATTCAACATCAAAATCATTGCCATTTGGTATAGCTCAAATAGGTAAAGCTTTCAGAAATGAGATAACACCACGAAATTTTATATTTCGTGTCCGTGAGTTTGAACAGATGGAATTAGAATATTTTGTAATGCCTGGAATGGATGAGGATAGCCATGATTCATGGGTACAAAATAGATTAAATTGGTGGGAAGCCCAAGGTGTACCCATGAAAAGAATTGAGCTATATGATGTCCCAAGCGATGAATTAGCACACTACTCAAAAAAAACTATTGATTTGATGTATAACTTTCCACATGGACTGGAAGAACTTGAGGGCATTGCCAATCGAACTGATTTTGATCTTGGATCACATTCCAAGAAACAAGCAGAATTGAATATTAAGTCTAAAGTACAAAAAAATAAAGACTCCAATAGCAAGCTAGCTGTTCAGGACGAAAATGGTGAATGGATAGTGCCTTACGTTATCGAGCCATCTGCAGGTGTTGAAAGGGGCTTTCTTGCAATACTTAATGAAGCATACAATGAAGAAGATCTTGAAGACGGCAAAACTAGAGTTGTTCTTAAGCTTAAGCCTCATCTTGCCCCAATAAAGGCAGCAGTTATTCCGCTTAAGAAGAATAATGATGAAATAGTTAATCTTTCAATGTCGGTAAAAAATGAATTGCAAAAACTGGGTCAAGGCAGAATTATTTTTGAAAATACAGGAAATATTGGTAAAAGTTATAGAAAACATGATGAAATTGGTACGCCAGTTTGTGTTACTATTGATTTTGAAAGTTTAGAAAATAAAACAGTAACTATTCGAGATAGAGACTCGATGAAACAATCTCGAGTAAATCTTGAAAATCTTAACGATTTCTTTATAAATCAAATAAAGTCTTAAAATTGCAAACAATAAGAAGTATATTATTCAATCTACTTCTTTATACATCTGTTATTTTTATATCTACCTTCATAATAGTCCTTTTTCCATTTATTAGCACTGTAAGACTTCAAAGGTTTAGCTCTATATGGATTCATTTTATATTAAACAGTTTAAAGTTCCTTTGCGGTGTTACATGGAGAATAGAAGGTTTAAATAATTTACCTAATAAAGCGTGTATTTTAGTATCAAATCACCAGGGCGCTTGGGAATCTTTTTTCTTGCAAACACTTTATCACCCATCATCAAGCATAATAAAAAAAGAACTGCTATATATACCACTTTTTGGCTGGGCTTTAGCCTGCCTTAAACCAATTTATATAAAAAGATCAAATAAGCTGGCTAGCCTAAAAAAAGTCATAAAAGATGGTTCTGATAAGCTTAAGGGGGGTATTTCAATTATCCTATTTCCAGAGGGGACAAGAGCGATGCCTCGAAAAGGTCTAAAACCTTTTTCTAGCAGCTGTGGTCTTTTATCAATTAAAAATAACGTGCCTATTATACCAATATGTCATAATTCTGGCCTTTATTGGAAAAATAAGCGTTTTAATAAAGAAAAGGGTGAAATAACAATGAGAATAGGGCCGCCATTATATGGCAAAGATGCAAAAATCTTAACAAATGATGCCTATGAATGGATTAATAAGAATTTTAAAGAAATAAATTAAATATCTAGCTCTTTTACAGAAAGAGCATTTGAATCAATAAATTCTCGCCTTGGTTCTACGTCATCTCCCATCAAAATCTCAAAAGATTCGTTTGCATCTTGTACATCATTAATGTCCACACGCATCATTCTTCTGTTTACGGGATCCATAGTGGTTGTCCATAGTTGTTCCGGGTTCATTTCTCCCAAACCCTTGTATCTCTGAACTTCTAAGCCCCTTGTTCCATTTTTTGATAGGGTCTTAATCGCATCATCTTTTTCTTTTTCGTCCGATGCATATATAAATTCTTTACCCTTTGTTATTTTATATAAGGGCGGTAGTGCGATATAGATGTGTCCTTTGTCAACTATTTCATACATCTGTCTATAAAAGAAGGTTAATAAAAGTGTTCTGATATGGGAGCCATCAACATCTGCATCTGTCATTATTATTATTCTGTGATATCTTAAATTATTAATATCAAAGTCTTCTTCGCCTATTCCACATCCAAGCGCTTTAATTAAAGTCCCAACCTCAGCTGAACCAAGAACCTTATCTATTCTTGCTTTTTCTACATTAATTATCTTACCTTTCAATGGAAGGATAGCTTGATTCTTCCTGTTTCTGCCTTGTTTCGCAGAACCACCTGCAGAATCACCCTCAACTATATATATTTCGGAAAGTGTTGGGTCTTTTTCCTGACAATCAGCTAATTTACCTGGTAGGCCAGCTATTTCAAGAACACCTTTTCTCCTAGTCATTTCTCTTGCCTTTCGCGCCGCTTCTCTTGCTAAAGCCGCCTCAGATACCTTAGCGATAATACTCATAGAGTCCTTAGGATTTTCTAATAAAAATTCATTAAAGTACTTATTAAACACGGTGCTAACAACGCTTTCCACTTCAGATGAAACAAGTTTTTCTTTAGTTTGTGATGAAAATTTAGGATCTGGAACTTTAACAGATATGATAGCAATCAACCCCTCTCTAACATCTTCCCCTAAAAGGTCTGTTGGAGATTTTTTTGCGTTTTCTTTTTTAATAAAGGATTTTAATACTCTTGTTAGACTACCCCTAAAGCCTGCTAAGTGTGTTCCTCCGTCTTTTTGAGGAATGTTATTGGTATAACATAGTACATTTTCGGAATATGATTCTGTCCATTGCATTGCTATCTCAACACCCACATCATTTTCTGTAGCGGAACACTCAAATATTTCAGAAATTTTTTGTTTTCTTCCTCTTAAATGATTTACGTAACTTGAAAGCCCGCCATTATTTTTAAATTTACGAGATTTTCCAGACCTTTTATCTTCTACATTAATCGAAACTCCGGCATTTAAAAATGAAAGTTCTTGTATTCTTTTATAAATTCTATCTGTCTCAAAATCAGTTGTGGTAAATATTTTGTCTGAAGGATAAAAAGTTATTTTTGTTCCAGTGCTTGATGATTTTTTTACTTTCTTTAGTTTGGCTTTTGGCTTGCCTTCAGAATATTCTTGAAAGTATTCTCCGCCGTCACGATGAACTTCTAACAATAATTTTTTTGATAGTGCATTTACAACAGAAACTCCAACGCCGTGAAGGCCGCCTGAAACTTTGTAACTATTATCATCAAACTTACCACCCGAATGAAGCGTTGTTAAAATTAGTTCTGCTGCTGATACGCCTTCCTTTTTGTGAACATCAACAGGAATTCCCCGCCCATTATCTTGAACAGTTACTGATCCATCTTTGTTAATTATTACTTGTATGTCAGAACAGTGTCCTGCCATAGCTTCATCAATACAATTATCTAAAACCTCAAAAACCATGTGGTGCAATCCAGATCCATCATCTGTATCGCCTATATACATTCCGGGTCTTTTTTTAACAGCCTCTAATCCTTTTAAGACTTGAATATTGGATGAATCATACTTGGCTTCTGTAGATTTTTTTGCCATTTTTTTATCCTAATTGTTCCACGTGGAACTTTTTAAACTCATTGAATTCACTCGTTATTTTACTACTAAAACAATCTTCTATACAGGAAAAGATAACCTGATTTTTATTATGTTTCAAAAGCTCAACAAACAAATCGAAAACTCTTTCATCGAGCTCTGATTTAATGTCATCAATAATTAATGTGGCTTCTATTTGATATTGTTTTTTTAGAACTTCATGTTGAGCGTAAGACCATATAATTGAAAAAAATTTTTGTTCTCCGCGCGATAATGTTTGCCTTGCATCAATATCTTTAATAAGAAATGTTATGTCTGATTTGTGCGGACCATGGGTTGTTGTTTTTCTATTAAGATCTTTGTTGAGGTTTTCTTCAAGAGAGTCTAGAAGTTTGTTTTCTGATTTCCATCCAAAGGAAAAATTGATTGAAATTAAATTAAGAAAGTCAAAAACATTTTTAGGCTCAAGAATATTCAATAAATTTTTAAACTCAACTAAAGTTTTGTCGAAAAAATTTTTTCTATATTTTGTTAGTAGCTCGCCCTCAAGAGCAAGCTTTTGATTCCAGGCATAAATATCTGATATGCGGTTATCTTTTAATAGTGCATTTCTATGTTTTAGTGTTCTATAATATGAAAACCAGGTAGAAGAAAACTTATCTTCGGCTATAAAAATTGACCTATCTAAAAGCTTTCTCCTAAAGTCTGGAGAAGCGCTAGCAAATGAAAAGGTGTTGTTATGAATGGGTGTGCATGGAAATTTTTTTATCAACTTGCTTGTAACTATTTTTGTATTATTAAGTTTTATAGACACTGATTTGTTTTTACGTTTTTCAACCTCAACAATGTGTCCACTGTTTTTATCAAAACCTTTTAAATAAAAACCTTCTTTTTCATATTGAATTAGTGATTGTAAGTTACTGCTTTTAAATGACTTGCCACTTGAGAAAATAAATACAGCTTCAAGCATGCTGGTTTTACCAGATCCATTTGCGCCATAAAAAAAGTTTATTCCAGGTGATAATGATATTTCAATGTCATTAAAACACCTTAGATGCTTTATAGAAATATTTGTTAGGGGCACTTTAAATTAACAAAGGCATAACCACGTACTTCAAGTTGGAAGAACCTGGATCAGTAATAAGACAACTCTTGTCTGAACCAAAAAAATTAATCTCTATATTTTCAGAATCTAGTGTGGATAAAATCTCTTGTAAATAATTTACATTAAATGCTATGTCGATTTCATCACCACTATATTCACAGGTGATATTTTCTTCACCCTCCTCTTTTTCCGGATTGTTCGCTGAAACATGCATAGAGTTTTTTGTCGTTAAAATTCTTACTCCCTTATATTTCTCACTTGACAAAACACTAACCCTTCCAAGACATTCGGAAAATGTTTTTCTATTAACCAGTAACACAAAACTATCGCCAGATGGAATGACTTGTTCGTAATCTGGGAATTTTCCCTCAATAAGTTTGCTTATAAAAGTTGTGCCAGAAATACTCACAGATATAGAGGTTTGTCCTAGTTCGATCAACACATTTTCTGTCTCATCTCCAACAAGCTTCCCTATTTCATTAATTGATTTTCTAGGAACAATCCCACTTATTGCTTCCGGGGTTGCTTCATTTAATGATGAGCTAGAAAGAGCAAGCCTATGTGCGTCTGTTGCGACACTGGTTATAGACTTATCATCTACTAACAAATATAGACCATTTAGGTAATGTCTCCAATCTTGGTTTCCCATGGCGAATGATGTTTTGCTTATAAGTGTTTTAAGGTTTTGAGAAGAAATGTTGATCTGTGAGCTTGCATCCTCCATTTCAAATACTGGAAAATCATCGCTGGGCAGTGTTGAGATACTATATTTCCCAGACCCTGACTCAATTTTAAGATTGTCTCCGTCTAGAAATAGATGGATCTCGGCCATATCTGGCAATAGCCTGCACAAATCACTTAACTTTCTAGCTGGTGCGGTTGTTTTTCCGCCGCTTTTATAATTTGAAATAGTTGAGGTTGTTGTTATTTCACTCTCTAGGTCTGTTGCGGTAAGTTTTAGGGTAGACTCATCCACCTCAATCAGAACATTGGAAAGAATTGGAAGGGTTTGTCTTTTTTCAACCACCCCAAGGGTGTGACTTAGCGATTTAACAACCTCTTCTTTTGTTATATAAAAATCCATTAGTTTGTCAAAGCCCTGTTAAGATTTCTATAATCTTCTTCATGTGACGGGCTTTCTTTCCTTAACTCTAAGATTTTTTTACATGCGTGGAGAACAGTGGTGTGATCTCTGCCATTAAAGGCCTCTCCAATTTCTGGGAGGCTGTGATTTGTAAGCTCTTTTGTAAGTGCCATAGCCATTTGCCTTGGTCTTGTTATAGATCTACTTCTTCTTTTTGATAATAAGTCAGAGAGTTTGATGTTGTAATACTCTGCTGTAGTTTTCTGAATATTCTCAATGCTTACCATTTTTGCAGAAATTACAAATAAATCTTTTAGGGCTTCTTTCACAAGACTTAAATCAATTGCTTGGTTTGTAAATCTTGCATTTGCCACAACCCTTTTTAAGGCTCCCTCAAGTTCCCTGATGTTTGATCTGATTCTTTGGGCTATATATATTGCGCAGTCATTTGGCATACTTATACCCATTGAAGATGCTTTGTTTAATAAAACAGCCGCTCTTGTTTCTAGCTCTGGAGGATCTATAACCACCGGCAAACCCCAGCCAAGCCTAGACTTGAGCCTCTCTTCAAGGCCATCTATTTCTTTTGGATATTTATCACAGGTAAGTATCATTTGGTTGTTTCTGTCTAATAGGGCATTAAAGGTGTGGAAGAACTCTTCTTGTGATTGCTCTTTGCCTGCAAAAAATTGAATGTCATCTATGAGCAAAGCATCGGCATTTCTATAAAATGATTTGAATTCGTTCATTGCTCCGAGTTGAAGGGCTTTAACCATATCAGAGACAAATTTTTCAGAGTGAACATACACTATTCTTTTTTTTGGTTCATTTTCTAAAATCTTATTTCCAACAGCGTGCATTAGATGAGTTTTCCCAAGGCCAACGCCTCCATAAATGAAAAGAGGGTTATAGTCCCCTTTTGGGTTCGCAGCCACTTGCTTGGCTGCCGCAAGAGCTAAATGGTTTGATTTCCCCTCTACAAAACTATCAAATGTATAGTTTTCTACAAGCTTTGCTCCAGATGATTGTGATTTTTTATATTTATCAACAAATGTCTCTTTTGTGTGTGTTTTGAAAACTAAGTTTATGTTGTTTTTAGATTGTGTCTCTACTATTTTTGATATATCTTCAGCAAAATTTTTCTCTATATACTCTAGGATAAAATCATTTGGGGCCACTAGCTCTAGGCTGTCCTCATATATTTCTGCTTTTAAAGGCCTAATCCAAGTGTTAAAGTCCTCTTGTGACAATCTATTTTCAAGCTTTTTAGAGCATTTATTCCAAAGATCCAATCCTATCCTCCCATTAGTCATGTTAGTCTATTAAAAAATCCACAAGATATCTACAGAATAAAGATAAGAATTTACTGTGGATAACTTGTATATAAAAAAAATTATGTTTTATTTTATATTTTTCTGTTTTTAAAAAAATATTGAGCTATAATTCCCAAACTTTTTTAGCTACATAAATTATGAAAAGAACATTTCAACCAAGCAACCTAAAACGAAAAAGAACTCATGGGTTTAGAGCTAGGATGTCTACCAAGGCAGGTCGCGCCGTTCTTGCGAACAGAAGAAAGAAAGGTAGAAAAATTCTTAGCGCTTAATTTGTCTCAAATCAAATTTAAATACAACGAACTTGAGCTTTTTTATTCAAGCAAAAACTTTAGGTTGTTTTTTAAACCCATGAATAAAAATAGTTTACTCATCTCAATATCAAAAAAAAATTTTAGTAGGGCTGTTGATAGAAATAAGCTTAAAAGAAGAATTCGTGAAGTTTTTAGAGCGGGTTCTTTTTGCGACCGGGCTGGTGGAATGATTGTTTTTTCTGTATTTAAGCCGTTTGGGGGGTTATCATACTCCAAGGCTTTGCTAGAGGTGGGCTCTGCTATTGAGTTATTTGTTAACAGGAAGAATAAAAAATGAATATTAGAAGTGTTTATGTGTTTCTGACCATCGCTCTATCTTTGGGCCTTCTTTTTGAGTGGTCCTCCGACAAAAAAAACCAATCTATTGAAAGACATCTTGAGGATGTCAAGTCGCCCAGTTTTGTTGCTGGGGGTGATTATGTTGTTCTTGAAAATGAAGAGTTGTATGTGGTTGTTGTTGTAGAGACTGGCGCAATAGTTGAAACAAGATTAAAAAAATACCTGGTTGAGGATGTTGAGGGGTCTGTGGGCTACAGAGTTTTTGGTAGATCTGATGACTCTACATTTAATTATTATTTTAGAAGTGGTGACACTGGCGCCAATCCTTCGTATGTGGTTTTTGATAGTGGGCCTGGTTTTGTGGAGTTGTATGATGAATCTCTTGGGGTGTCCAAAAAAATATCTTTTTTAGAGAAAGATTATGAGATTTCCATAATAGACTCTGCAAAAAATGGTTTTAATGGCAAAGCTTTTGCTGGCCTTTATAGAACAGATGGAAAAGCTCTTGACTTAAAGCGGGATGCTTTGAGCGGGGGTATGATGAATAACAGCTCTTATGAGGGTGTTGCTATTAGTTCTGAGGCAGACCCATACGAAACAGAGCGTTTAAAAAACCTAGATGAGCCTCTTGAGGTGTTATCAAAATCTGGATGGGTTGGGTTTATACAGAAATATTTCTTTGCTGCAATAATTGGGTCTGATGAATATATTTATATGTACTCTGCTAGGGCAAATGAGTCTGATTTGTATAGTATGGGGTACACAGTTGAGGGGCCTTCCGTCGGAGGTGTTGTGCTTGAGCATGAGCACAGGCTTTTTGTGGGCCCTAAAATAAGAAAGGATCTGATGTTAAGAGCTGACAACCTTGAGCTTTCTATTGATATGGGTTGGTTCTGGTTTTTGTCACAGCCCATGGTTTGGGTTATGGACACCTTAAATGGGTATCTTAATAGTTGGGGTTTAACAATAATTGTCTTTACAATTTTAATTAAACTTCTTTTTTGGCCTGTTACAGCAAAAAGCTTTCGCTCAATGGCCAACCTTAGGAAGATTACTCCAGAGCTTAATGAAATTAAAAGTCGATATAAAGATGATCGTCAAAAACAAAGCGCCGAAACCATGAAGTTGATGAAGAAGCATGGCGCGAATCCGCTTGGTGGTTGCTTGCCCATGTTGATCCAAATGCCTTTTTTTATCGGTTTCTTTTTTGCGTTACGAGAAATGGTTGAGTTGCGACACAGTGATTTGGCTTTGTGGACCGATCTTTCTGCGCCTGATCCTTATTTTATAATGCCTGTTATGTTTGGTTTTTTAATGGTTTTAACCCAAAGGCTTAACCCTCAGCCCGCAGGAATGGACAGTTCGCAAGCAAACATTATGAAGTATATGCCTGTGGTGTTTTCTGTTTTGTTTATATTTTTTCCAGCAGCTCTTTGTTTGTATACGGTTGTTAATACCGGCGTTCAGCTTGCTCAACAAAGTTATCTTTATAGGCAGCAGGGTGCGCTTGGGGCAGAGTAAGTGTGTCTGTTGTTTTTGCATTAGCCACCCCACCAGCCAAGTCTGCTATTTGTGTTTTTAGGATTACCGGTGATGGTTGTCACAAATCTTTAAAAAAAATATTTTCTAGAAGTTCTTTTACCCCTAACAGGTTTTATGTTGAAATTTTGCAGAGCAAAAGAGGAGCTATAGACAAAGTTGGTGTTGTTGTTTTTAAGGGGCCAAAAAGCTATACAGGAGAGGACTCTTTTGAGGTTCATGCTCATGGGGGTCTTGCTGTGATGTCGGAAATTGTTGATCTTTTTAGAGACCTTGGGTTTGATGAGGCTGCTGGCGGAGAGTTTACCAAAAGAGCCTTTCTTAATAACAAGATAACGCTTGATGAGGCCGAGGCTGTTTCGAATATTATTGATAGCACAGATAGGCGTGGGGTTGTTTTGTCTAACGGTGTTATGTTTGGGGGTTTTTCTGAAAAGGTTCTCATTTTTAGTGAAGGTATAGACAGCATACGGGTTCGTGTTGAAGGAGAGATCGATTTTTCTGATGAGGGTAATGATTATTTTGACGAGTCCTTGGTTAGAGACCTTGAGAGCTTGGTGGTTGATTTTGGTTTGTTTGTTGGTGCGTGCGTTAACAAAAAACTTTCTGATGAAAAAAATAATATTGTTTTGGTTGGTCCTGTTAATTCTGGAAAGTCTTCAACTTTTAACAGGCTGCTTGGTTTTGAGAGGTCTATTGTTTCTGAAACTCCAGGCACAACAAGAGACATGATTAGTTCTGAGTTGTTTTTTGAGTCAAACGTGTTCAATGTTGTTGATACTGCTGGTGTTCGTGAAACTTTTGATGCTATAGAAAAAAGGGGTATAGATATTTCTATTTCTGAAATAAAAAATTCTGATTTGGTTTTGGGGGTTTTTGAGGGTGGTGATATACATAGTGTTGATTTTTTTAAAAAGCTTTGTGGTGAAAAAAGATTCATCTCTATACAAAATAAAATAGATGTAGATTTGGCCAATAACGGTGGTTTTGATTGCTGTGTGTCTGCTAAAACCGGAGTGGGTTTTGATGTTTTAATAAAAATGATTAATGATAATTTTAAGCCCAGCGCTATGAAAAAAAATCACAAGTATTTAATAAAAGATAGGCACGAGAAACTCTTTCGTTCGGTTGTAAAAGACCTACAAAAAGCTATAGATGGTTTTAAATCTAACACCTCTCTGGAGTTGGTTGCTGAGGATTTAAAAAATGCAAGATCTCACCTAGACGAAGTTGTCGGTGTAAAGTTTTCTGATTCCTTGCTTGGTGATATTTTTGAGTCTTTTTGTATTGGTAAGTAAATAACCTGTTATTTGTTTGTGTTTATTTTTAATTGAGTTTAGTTTTTAACAGCTTTATATATTGTTTTTTATAAGTTTTTGAACAAAGATACACAACAGTTATACATTGAGTTTTTTCTTGCTAAAGCTGAGGTGCGTTAACTTATCAACAAAAAAGCATTCTCTTAATAGAAATAACAGAAAGTATATAATATAGATATTATTGTTTAATTAATTATGTATAAGTTTGACGTTGTTGTTGTTGGTGGTGGGCATGCTGGTGTAGAGGCAGCCTATGCTGTTGAAAGAATGGGTTTGAGTTGCGCAATAGTAACCTTCAACATTAAAAACATTGGTCAGATGTCCTGTAACCCGGCAATAGGCGGTCTTGGTAAATCACACATAGTTAGAGAAATTGGTGCAATGGGAGGCTTGATGCCTGTAGCAACCGACATGTCTGGAATACAATATAGAACACTTAACACAAGAAAGGGTGATGCCGTTCAAGCACTAAGAGTTCAGTGTGACAGAGATCTTTACAAAAAAAGCGTCCAAAAAATAATTAATAAAACAAATATACAGCTTTTTGACGAAGAGGTGGTTGACATACTGATTGAAAAAAGTGTTGTTAAAGGGGTTGTAACCAAAAACCAAACAATTCTAGCCAATAAAACAATATTAACAACAGGCACCTTTTTAAACGGAAAAATGTACACCGGAGAAACCATTACAAAAGGAGGACGTCACGGCGACTCCACAGCAATACCCCTTTCTGAAAAACTCTACGGATTAAGGCTTCCAATGGGAAGGCTGAAAACAGGCACACCAGCAAGAATTAAGTTTTCAAGTATTGATTTAAAAAAGATGGAAATACAACCAGGGGAAAAACCAACCCCATGGATGTCTCTTTATAACACACCAAAGAAACACCAAAAACAACTGCCCTGTTATATAGCAAGAACAAACCCCAAAACCCACGAAATCATAAGAGACAACACCCACCTTTCAGCAATGTATTCTGGAAACATAGTAGGAATAGGACCAAGGTACTGCCCGTCGATTGAAGACAAAGTTAACAGGTTTAAGGATAAAAAAAGCCATCAAATTTTCATAGAACCGGAGGGAATAAACAAAGATCTTGTATACCCAAACGGCATATCAACAAGCCTACCAAAAAAAGCTCAGAAAGATTTTATATATTCTATTGAGGGTTTATACGGTTGTGATATTGAAGAGTATGGATATGCTGTTGAGTATGACTTCATTGACCCAAGAAGCGTGAAAAAAACCCTTGAAACAAAACCGCTAAAGGGTTTTTATTTAGCAGGTCAGATAAACGGAACCACCGGGTATGAGGAGGCTGCAGCCCAAGGCCTAATAGCTGGCATCAACGCAGCATCAAGCATACTAAAAAAAGAGGAGTTTGTACTAAGAAGAAGCGAAGCATATATAGGGGTTTTAATAGACGACCTAACAACACAAGGAATAACAGAACCATACCGAATGTTTACAAGCAGAGCAGAGCATAGGCTGCTTTTATCACAAAACAACGCAGAACAAAGACTTTTAGAAAAAGCCTATAAATATAAACTGGTAAGCAAAGAAAGATATAAAAAGTTTATCGAAAGCGAAGAAGAATACAAAAAATTTGTAAACAAAACCCTTAAAAATAAAAAAATTGAGACTTTTAAAAACCAACAAAACAAAAACATAAAACTTAAAGAAAAGAAAAGCGTCTTTGACCTTCTTTCAAGAACGGACGCTAACAAAGAGAGCTTGTTTAAAACCAACAAAACAAACCAACCCCTTTACGAAAGAGCAATTGTGGAGCTTAAATATGAGGGGTATATAAAAAAACAACTAAGAGAAATAAAAAAAACAGAAAAACAAAACGACAGAAAAATACCGGAACATATGGATTATAAAAAAATAGCCGGATTATCAAACGAAGCAATAGAAAAATTAAGCAAATCACAACCAACGACTATTGGGTCCGCCTCAAGAATCGAGGGCGTAACCCCAGCAGCCATCAACCTTATACTGATACAAATAAAAAAAAGAGAAATTTTAAAAAATGCATAAAGGTTATTATCAAGAAGCCTTTAGGAAAAATGAAAAAGAAAAAATAGATCAATATATAGACCTAGCAACAACCTTTAATAAAACACACAACCTATTTGTTAGAAAAGACAAGGAAGAAATCTACAACAAAGACATTCTAGACTGTTTGCCAATAATCAAACTTATAAAACCAAACAAAACAGTCGCAGATCTTGGTTCAGGAGGCGGCCTTCCTGGAATACTTCTCTCAATAACAAAACCAAAAAATAAAATAACCCTTATTGAGAGCAACCAAAAAAAATGTTATTTTTTGAGATCTGTTGTTCATACACTCGATTTAAAAAACACAACAGTACTGAACAAAAAACTAACCAAACAAAATAAACTAGGAGTGTTTGACATCATCACAGCCAGAGCATTCGCATCAATAGAAAAAATAATAAGATTAACCACAAACAATATCAGTGAAAAAAGTAAATATATTTTATTAAAAGGCAGGGAAGAAAAAACACAAGAAGAATTAAAATTATTAGACACAAAAAAATATAGATATGAAATAATCAAGCTAGACAATAAAAACCAAGAGAGGAATCTGGTTTTAATAAAAAATAATGAATAAAGTAATTGCAGTAGCAAACCAAAAAGGCGGGGTTGGAAAGACAACAACAGCCGTAAACCTTGCCGCAAGCCTAGCAGCGACTAAAAGAAGGGTCCTTCTAATTGATCTAGACCCACAAGGAAACGCATCAACAGCGGCAGGAATTACAAACAACAACCCACTTAGCCTTTATCATCACTATTTTGAAAACAAAGATATAAATGACTGTGTCTATGAAACTCAAGACAATTACACAGTTATTCCTGGTGGTGAGGAGCTTATAGCCCTCGAAGTCGCAATAAGAAATGACAATAAACAAGGATTTCTTTCTAAAAGCCTAGAACCCCTAAGCACATCTTTTGATTATACTTTAATAGACACACCCCCAACCCTTAACCAGCTAACAATAGAGGGGCTTTTTTGTGCTGCTGGAACACTAATACCACTTCAGTGTGAATATTATTCACTCGAAGGAGTAACAGGATTGATGCAAACAATTAAGACCCTATCTGAAAAAAATATGACAACAAACCGGGTAATTGGAATTGTAAGGACAATGGTAGATATGAGAAACAATCTTGCAAAAGAGGTGTCTGACGAACTAGAGAAATACTTTTCAAGCCTTGTTTTTAACACACTAATTCCAAGGAACATAAAACTAGCAGAGGCACCAAGCCACGGCATTTCGGGTGTAAAATATATGCCCAACTCTTATGGGGCAAAAGCCTACCTGGCTCTAGCGGGCGAACTTATAAGGAGGGTTGAAAATGTCTGAAAACAAAAAAAAACTTAACAAAGGACTAGATGCTTTATTGGGCAATCAAGACCAAAAACAAAGGTCTATAAAAGACATAAACATAGAACAAATAAAAGCAGGAAGATTTCAACCTAGATCAAATTTTGACAAACAAAAACTTAATGAACTTACAAACTCAATAAAAAACCAAGGAGTTCTTTCTCCCATTCTTGTTCGAGAACTGGGTTTAAATGAATACGAGGTTATAGCCGGCGAAAGAAGATTAAGGGCCTCAAAAATGGCAGACCTAAAAACCATCCCATGTTTAGTTGACCAAAAACAAGATCAAGACGCCCTTATATCCGCCTTGATAGAAAACCTTCAAAGAGAAGACTTAAATCCGGTAGAGGAGGCAAGGGGTTTGGATAGACTTAAAAGGGAGTTTGGATTAACACAAGATCAGGTTGCAACATCTACAGGCAAGGCTAGAAGCACTATTGCAAACTCTTTAAGAATACTCACCCTACCAAAGTCTGTATTGGATATGCTATCAAGCGGATTAATTGAGAAAGGTCATGCAAAACTATTAGCTTCTATGAGCCCAGCCGATGCCGAGAGTGTTGCAAGAAAAATTGCAAAAGAATCGTTATCAATAAAAGATCTAAGCTCTTTCATATCAAACAAAAAACAAAACAAAACCACTAAAACCAAAACTAAAGACACAGACCTTCTTAATATTGAAAAAGAAATGTCTGAAAGCTTTGGGCATAAAATTGAAATCGAGACAAAGAACAAAAAATCAGGAAAGGTATCAATCTACTACAACACACTTGATGAGCTTGATAATATTATTTCTAAGATAAAAAATAAATAATAAACACCTTGTT
>CETY01117731.1_pt1 | contig 15023 bp, 17 predicted proteins | sample 361551 | NCBI WGS metagenome assembly CETY01 (sample SAMEA2623135, study PRJEB7988) | marine metagenome | biome: marine biome (ENVO:00000447); feature: deep chlorophyll maximum layer (ENVO:xxxxxxxx); material: "saline water (ENVO:00002010), including plankton (ENVO:xxxxxxxx)" | depth 45 m | reverse complement strand
TAGCAATTCGTGATTACGAATAATTGCCTTAACGGGCTTACTAGATGAGTAACGAAAATGAAAATAAAAGAATTGACTTAACTCAGTTTGAAAGGATACTTAATGGCCCGTGGTCATTAGTTGATGGAAGTGAAGTACTGGTTTGCCCAACAGAAGAATGCCTTGGATGGTGTGAATGTGGAAAGGGCGTACCAACAAAGGGTCCGTGGATATGGCAGTACATTATTGGTACTGACATAGGCACTGGCCATGATATGAACATTGCTAGTATCAACCAAACCATGGACGAAATCATGGGTTGGGATAATGATGGCAATTACAACATTCCATCAAAAGAAGAGGGAATAGCGTATGCCACTGCAAAAGCAGTGCAAATGCTACCTAACCTAATTGCTGAGTTAAAGAGATGTTATGAACATATGGATACATTAAGTGCTATATGGTGTAACACCTGTGAAAAACATTTTGATGAATCTGACTATGGTATTAACTATCATAGAATTACGGTTCCGGACGACAGTTTGATGTATGAATACAGAGAAGACATGCAAGAGCATTGTATCGAATGTATGGAAACATCAGAAGCAATCGAAAAGAATTGTATCTGTGATTTGTGCCAACAGTATCTCGAAAAACAAAACGCCTCCGATTGAGGCTAATTAGATGATTAGGAGTTAACAATCAAAGATGAAGGGAGACCAGTAGGTCTCCCTTTATTTTTTTGCTTAAATTTTACAGTCTTCAACTATAGCACATAGTGCCTCATATCGGGGCATTGTGTGCTTTCCTTTTTCGAAAGATTTCTTTCGTGGAAAGTTAATCTCTACGTCATTGAGTAAATTCACTTCGACTTCATCTTCTCCTGCTACTCTCATAATCTCGTCGATGATCAACTCAACACTGTCAAGCTGAAACATATCTAACCTTACTGAAGGAAGACCTCTCTTGGCGTGTAGCGATCCTGGAACTCTCAATATTCTGTGTTTATCTGTAGTACATCCTTTGTCTACGATAGACTTGACATTGATAGCGTGTTCTTTCATTACTGCCTTTTTGAGCGTATTCAAATCAAAATCAATCAAGCTCCCTGCTTGCAATCTGGCCACTACGGCTGGGTCTGCGAGTAGGGAGTTTATTTTTTTGGCTTTATTTTTTGGAAAGTATATCTCTAGGTTGTCTATACAATTGTTTTCTAGTATATTGTTTAGGAAATGTACTACTTGTTTATTCCATCCATAATGTCTTAACTTACTATCAGGTAGTATAATAGATCTATCTAGTTTATCCCCTACTACATATCCTATAATCTGTCTACGGTCTGCTTGGTCTAAGTATGTGTATTCGTCTGACTCGAAAGTTAGATGAAATCCTTTGTTACCAGAAAAGTCTATCATCATATCTTCTTCTTTGAAGCCCAAGTCTAGTAGAAATCTGTTCACAAGATATTTTGTCTTAATTCTCATAATGTCAATGAAGTCTATCATGTCCATATCGTCTGGCATGTAGTCGTCAAGATCCACTATGAAATCAAACTTGATAAGATCTCTTCTTGTAATTACTCTTTCGTTTGGATCCATGTAGTATGCTGACGATGCGAACAACCCAGCTGGTGGACGACCGTTGACCAAATCTTTTTGTAACTCTAGGTCATTCTGAAAATACTGACCTCTAAACCACTGTCCTGTATCGCTGAACTGAAACTGCGCTATCTCTTTGCGGTGAATATCTTTGATATGAAGCTCTGCCGAAGAATAGTGTTCTGTAAACAACTGATGCATTCCTTCTTTGCCTTCATACATCAGAACTCACCTTTTCCTTTTCCTTTATACATTGGTTGTAAACCATCTATTATCAGACTTACCATATCTATGCTAAGAGAGTCGTCCCAAGCTTCTATCTCAGGCACTTCATTCATTGGAACTCCTAGCGTATGTGCCAAGAAGTCCAAAGCTAAACGATCGTCTTTTCCAAATATTTTCATCATTAGGTCTCTTGCATACTTTACTTGGAAAGCTGATGCCATACCTGGAGCTGCTTTCTTTCTCAAAGCGGTTGTCTCGAAGCTTGTATTTTCTCTTTCGGTAGAAAAGTGCTGTGTTGGTGGGACTTTGTTAACTATAGTTTGCTTGGTCTTTTCCACATCTATCTCAATACCTTCTGACTTGATGCTTATCTTCGTTATTGTCTCCATCGACTCTATCTTTTCCATTATTTCTATTATTTCTTTCGCCTTCATCTACCACACCTGCCATGCTGGGTTCTTAGTCCCACTGTACGTATACACACCACTACGAGAGCGGTGTATATTTGTTGTGGCTTTATCTCTACTGAATTGCTTCATAATATTGTCAACAACATCCATTGGTGGTATTGTTGGCCATATCTTTTTCATCTCTCCGTATATTTCGTCCAGTGACCTGTCATCTATCATAAAATCTGTTTTGATGATAGAAACGAATGTTTCTGCTATCTTGTCGCGCATATCCTTTCCTTCTTTAGACATACCACCATCAATAGCTCCGGGGTCTTCTTCTTGAAGTGTCTTGGCCATTATTCCTTCTGCGAACCTCACGTGCTTCAAAGTAGCCGTGCTGACTCCATCGAATTTGGCTGTAGCAATTGTTAGTCTCGCTAAAGCTGCTACTTGTCTATGAGATCTCAATTCGTCATCTGTAGCTGCTTCACTCCTCTTACGAGCGTGTTGTTTCTGAATATACTCTGACGCTGACTTCGATAACTTCGGTGTTCTTTTCTTGGCTACCTCTAAGAACTTGTGAATAAGATTTAGGTCTATCCTTATGTTTTCTATCTCTACAATACCGTCGTCTGTTTCGGTTAATCCTTTCAACATAGCCATCGCAATCATTTCGTCTTTATCCTTATTCGCTTCATCTTTTATGACAAATATCTGATCGAATCTAGATAATAGTGCGAAGTCCATAGTCAGTTGTTCATGAACAGGAATCATCTTGTTGAACTTCTTTCTCTTAGCGTGCTTGCTCTCTGGATTTGCTCCAGCGATAATAGATGCCTTGACAGGTAATCGAGCTTTCACTACTTTAGAAATCATAACCATTCCTGACTCCATTGCTGTATTCACGTCTCCGAAGTCGCCTTTGTATAGATTGAATTCGTCTATCGCACATATGCAACCTTCTGGTGTCAGAGGGATTTCACCGGGAAGTACAACCCAACGCTTCTTACTCGTGTAGAGATCTTCTTGTTGAACACAAGCACCAGTAAGACCTGCTGCCGTAGCAGAACTGGCATCGAAGTATCTACTACCAGGAGCTAATCTTGTAGCCAGTTCGAGTAACTTTGATTTAGCGGTGCCCGGATCTCCTATTAGTAAAATATGAAAGTTTGGTCTAAGACCGAACTTAAGATTCGGAACGGCACCGACTACAGCCAATACCATTGCTTTCTTGATATCGTCATGGCCGTGTATATGTCCGGCCCATGAGTCAATAATCAACTGCATCTTCTCTTCTAAATCAACTGATTCTTCAAAGACACTGACTTCTTCTTTGTCCTTTTCGGTTAGATTGATTCTGCCTGCTACTTCTATCTTTTCTCTGATACTTGAAGCCAAAATATAGTGAGAACAAATCAAACCATTCTTTGTCATTGGTTCTAGACGCATTGTTCCAACCACGCTAATAGAAGTTCCAGCTTCTACGGAATCGCATAAGTCACCTCTCAATTCTACCATTATCGGTTCGGCTTCCGCAGAAACGTCCTCGGGTTGTAATGATATTCGCTGCATCGCTTCGTTTTTTGACTCTTGGCTGTCTAATCTAATGTATTTCTTACCACTACAAGTATGACACTCATTTGGCTTAGTCAGTTCTCCTCTTTCTACGTCTTGTTCAATCAACTTGATAGTACCGCATTCTAACCCATAGTCATTCTTGTTTACACAACGAAATGCTATATGAGTCAAAACAGTTTTTACTTCTCCCTTTTCAACGATTTGACCTTCTACACGTACTAGCTTCCCTATATCTCCTGCCTTAGCCAGAGCATCGAAGTCTCTGAAAGTGTAGTCTGGTGGATTAGTAAATCTCCATTCTGGTCGAATGTCGTGATACTTAGACCATTGTTCTAGTCGTGGATCGGCGATATTTAGGAATAAGTTCTCGAATCTCTGTAACCAAAATAATACGCTCTTAGGTGCAGAAACAATATGTGATGCCAACTCGTTGTAACAGTTCCTAAAATGCTCATAGTCTCTAAAGACAACACCCAAAGATGCCACTTCCGGTGGTGTCTGAAATGTTGTAGCCATTGGTTGTTTTAACGGAAGGACAAGTCCTGTATTGATTGCATCGATGTCGATGTTGAATATAGGTACGTTCCTCTTATCGCTTAATTCTATTTGTTCTCTCATTGAGGATATTGCTCTCAATGTATTGTTGGTAGATGCATATCCCATATCTGTCATGCGAGTCATGGCTGCTCTAGCGTTGTCGTCTATTATACTACCTCGCATTGTCGAATTAGTCTGATTGTCTACAGTATATACGTATCCTGAATGATACATTATGAAAGCCAAAGCAGAATGCATCTTCTTACTTTCGTCTCTTGCAATTTTATGAACTGCTCTCTCATCCGCTGTCATTTCTACTTCTTCTTCAAACATGTCTTCTATAACCATTTTAATCAACCCTCACAAATACTAATTCACTGCCCACTACGCTGTAACCTTTGTTTGCCATTTCTTTCACTAACATTGGTCTAATTTTTCCCAATGCACCTTTACCTTTCATAGCTGGATAAGCTTGTTGATCGATAATCGCTCTAAGATTATGTTGCCTGAAACGCATATCGACCTTTGACATTAGGTCAACAATAAGATCCTCGTCTATGTTAGAAAACGTGGATGGTGCGCCAATACTTGTATCATAGAAAGCTATCCTCCTATCTGGGAGTCTTTTCTTACCTACCTGTATAGATAACTTAGATATGATACATCTATAGAATGTAGTAGTATCTAGTAGTTTAGAAGTATAACCTCTTTCGTGCGCTTCTTTATTGGTGATATGACCATGTTTTGTGATGTGTTTTTCAACTTGTTTGGCCACATCACCGTAGCCCTTGTTATATCCTCTCTTTCCTTCGATATATCTCTTCATCTCTTCCTTATCCTCTTCAGACAAAGAATCGTATGATTCTTTTGCCTTAACCAATAAGTATTTCTTTGGCGTTCTTTTCATTGTATCACATCGTGGGGATAGTGTCGTCTGACCCTACGGCATATAATCATTGTTAGAAAGATATGACTTTCTATTACGAGTAACATAGTTAAATATGAAGTGCGTCAGTGCAAGCTTCGTGTCTGTAGATACCAGTGTGGTGAAATGCCCCGAATGTTCTTCTAGAGATTTAGTCTATGATGAGAAAAGAGGAGAAAGACATTGTAATGAATGCGGGATGGTTTTACAGGATACAATGATAGATCCTGGTGCAGAATGGCGAAGCTTTGGTGGAGACACAGGTGGCCCGGACAAATCGAGAGTCGGTGCGCCCGTCAGTAATCTAATACACGACAAGGGATTGACTACTGACATAGATTGGCAGAACAGAGATTACGCCGGTTCTGCTATCAGCCACAAAAATCGCTCTCAAATGTATAGAATGCGGAAGTGGCAGAAAAGAGCTAGGGTCAAAGGTACTAAAGAACGGAATCTACATGAAGCACTAGCGAAAATACAATACATCTGTTCCAAATTAGAGCTACCCAAAACAGTAGCAGAGCAATCTGCAGAAATATATCGTAGAGCATTGTCCGAGGAACTAATTAGAGGTAGAAGCATAGAAATTACAGCCGGAGCTGCTGTGTTCGTGGCGAACCAACAAATGTTGACCGCAAGAACTGTTGATGATATAGCGGCAGTATTGAAAGTGAATAGTAAAGATATAAGTAGATCTTATAGAAATTTGAAGCGGAAACTGATGATACGAACACCACCACCATCACCGATGACATATGTTTCCAGGTTCTCTAGTGATTTGGGTCTCAACAATAAAAGTGAGAATAGAACCAGAGAAATCATTCAGCTTGCTGAGGAAAAAGAATTGACTTACGGTAAATCACCGAGTGGAATAACAGCCGCTGCCTTGTATATAGCAGGTTATCAATGTGGACAAGTAAGGACTCAGCGGGAAATATCGGAAGTAACAAATGTTACAGAAGTAACAATAAGAAATCGATACAAAGGATTACTAGAACACCTAGAGCTAGAGCTAGAAATGCTATTATAATGGAAAGTTTGTGCTTTTTGTATACTAAATTATAACCCTAAAACGCATCACTGCTCTACATATTGTGGTGGAAAGTTTGACTTTCCATTATATCTTTCCATCAAAAATATGAGATGGAAAGTATTTTCTTTCCATTATATCAAGTCGCAGTACAGCGTTTTATACGATAAATTCATGGTAATACCCCCAATAACCTATTTTCATCATTCCATTACTAATTTGATAAATCTTAATATACTTAATACCTATTTAACCGAAAAAGATAATATAGAGAAGAGAAGAAGAAGAGAACTTTCCATTAGTGAACAGAACTGCAGATTATTTAGTGGTGGGCAATACAGGATTCGAACCCGTGTCATCGGCTTAGAAGGCCAACATGATATCCAGACTACACTAATCGCCCTTTAATTGAAAGCTTCGTCATACAACGATTGAGGATCATCTGTTCCGTCTTTGTAATACATTCCGCGCATCTTATCTAACTTGTATAAGCGCACGGCTGAATCTTCTAACTTAACAGCAGCCTTGATTAGTTCCTTTACTTTCTTATTGACTATGAACTCCTTTGGGACTATACCCTTTTTCTTCATACTGAAATTCATCAGTACCTCGTTTTCTCCTAGGTATCCTGCAATTCGATTTAGTATCTCGGCAGCGATATCTTCATCTGTCATGTCTTCAATAGGATCTGACTCTATTGTCTCTTCGGGAACAGGAGCAGTGAATCCTTCTTGAACGATAAGTACCTCATCAGCAATCACTAGTGTTTCATCTTCTGATTCCACTGGTCGTTCTGTTGGTTCTATATTGAGATCTTCTAAAGACATAAAGGTAGAAACAGACCTGTCATCATACTCGGATGACAATACCTTTCTCGAATCCAATATAAAATTCTGATTCATAGTTCTGACTTCTGCCTTCATATCTCCAATCACATTATAGATACCGGTGATTTCTGTTCTGACATCATTTCTTAACTGTGCCATATTTGCTTGCAATTCCATCTTATTATCCCGCATCAAAACAGGTATTGTTTCCAAAAGTTGGAGTATTTTTGCGTTCTGCGGGCTACCCATTCCGATGTTCGCCCATGAGAATGTTTCCTCTGTCATGATGCTAGAGGACTTCTTATTAGAGATAAACCTTAACGCAAAACACCCCTTCCGCGTACTGTGACACCACTACTCCTAGGGATGAAAGAATCTATTCCATCGAACAAAGCGGAACAGATTTTGTCCGACGCCGGCGTCAGATATAGGTACGAAGACATACTCAACACAGACTCTAGATTAGCAGAGATGATGCAAGCTATAACTGGGACATTAGAAGTCCCTCAGCTAATGGTCGGAGGTGATAGTTATGTCGGTATCCAACAAATTCGCAAATATATTGGGTAAGAACTTCGAGTGCAAATCCGATCCACCTCCATCGACGTGTCCTATGGAAGTAGGCCAACAACCAAAGTTAGATCCTAAGACAGGAGAATATTACTGCCCATTTTGTTTATACGTGTTAGGCACCCAAAGCGAAGATGACGTAGGCGCACAAGGTGAGGACATCATAGACGAAGAAGAAGCTCAAGGTCTGGGTCTAGTGTTCGTACCAGAAACAGATAGTATACAAAAAGATCAAAGTGACGAAGAAGGTCGCGTGGTGACGAGAAAGAAAGATATAGCAATAATGATATCCCTAATCATAAGTATAGATAGACCGTATATAGAATATATGTCTAATAACCAACAGACTATACTAACTATGTTAAAGGAATTAGAAGATGCTAATGTAAAAGGATTCCAAACAGGAGTTTCCGTTCGCCCAAAGATATTAGCTGTTACTTCTCATCTATACAAAAGACTCCCAAACTCGAAAGCACTGAATATTCTTGGTGTAAAAACAAATGACATACTAAAGAAAAAATCTTTCTTAGACCAGACGTATACGGCAAAGATAGACAATAAGGTATCAATAGCAATTAACGATATAGGGCAGACCCTAGATATACCAGACGTCATGATATCGAAAGCAATAGAAGAATATGAAAAAGACCTCCCACCAAATAGAGAACCAAAAGATAGAGTCAAGGGAGCAGCATGGTTGTATGTCTATCTTATTAAGAAAACAGATGCAAAGAAGGTGACAAGGAAACAATTTACATCTTTGCCCGGCGTATCTAGGATATCTTTTGGAAAGGCTGTTTCTGTCTATTTATCTTACTTTTGAGCAATAGATTAAAGGCAGATTGAATGAGACGCTCGTCACATGACAGACAAGTTGAACTGGCAAGGATTCAGATCCTCCCATAAGTTACCCGCTAGTAAGAAAGAGTATAAATCCATTATGTGGACTGCTTACAAGGCAGATGATAAAGAAGCATACAAGCAAGCAGCAGAAGACGCAGGATTCGAAATACCTGACGAATTAAAACTATGGATAGAAGGACCAAGAACCGAACTAGAGAAACTAAAAGGCGTCAAAGATACACCAGAAGAAGAAACAGTGGAAGAACCAGCGCCAGAACCAGCTACGAAAGCTACAGAAGAAATCTCCCCAGACTTATACATAGAATATGCTAGCACAATGAAAAAACTACATCGTTTCCCACACGCATACACTGCCGTTCAAAAGAGAACAATGCAAGAAAGACTTGTCGAGATAGCTGACTTGACTAGACCATTAAACTACAAATGTACTGCAACAGATGGTTGGCAAATATGGTTTGGCCCAACTCAACAGTGTCTACTAATCAACACAACAAGACATCTAGCTTTCACTTGCTCACGGGCATGGTGGACTAGAAGATACCTCAATGCTAGATATGTCGATAACCAATTAGTTCACGATGCAAAACAAATCGAGAGAATGAAAGCAGAATATTCTATCCGTAAGAAACTAGTAAGAAGATCACCACTACCAGACGTAGAAATCATGGTACCAACAACAGCATCAGATTACCAAATGCGAGGTTAGTTCCTTGACAGATATTGTCTCGGAAGTCGCAGCGCTGAAAGCACAACTGAATGCTCTCATCTCATCGGATAAAACTCTGGCACAGAGTGTTTCTTCCATTTGGGTAGTATACGATCCATCTAAAATATCCGTTTGGTGTAGTAAAACAGACTGCCCACTACTTGAAAGAGATGTTACATATGATGTAATCAAAGAAGAAGAGACAGAAGATGGAGAGTTAGAATCAATAATCAAGCACGGTGTCTCTGAAGAAGAATCACAAGAATACGACGGCAGAATCAAGCGAGTTAGTTCCCCGCGTGTAAAACATCACGACTTGGGCGTATTAGCTTCGTTCACTTCCAAAAAGAAAGCAACCGACTACATAGAGGAATACTTTCGGCTGAATAGAGAGACTCTCAGCGGTAAAGGTGGAGCAGAGCTAGGTTTGTCAGAAATCAAAGTTCTCAATTAATAAATGGAAAGTACTTTCTTTCCATCGGATAATATAAGTACCGAACCTTCGTCTCCAAAGTTACCCGCTTCGGCGAATGTGCGGAATGGGTAAAGTGATTAAGATGATGACACCAGATAGAAGTATACTTAGCGACATAACAGTACATATGAAATATGCAAAATTTAATGCAGATAAACAACGGAGAGAAACGTGGGAAGAGATTGTTCAAAGAAACAAATCGATGCACATAGACAAGTATAATTTGCTATACAATAATAATGCAGAATTCCGAAACCTACTAGATAGCACATATGAATTAGTCAAAGAAAAGAAAGTTTTACCAAGTATGAGAAGTATGCAATTCGGTGGAGAAGCAATTAAATTAGCAAATAATAGAGTTTACAATTGCGCATTCATGCCAGTAGATTCGTTCAATTCATTTTCGGAAGCAATGTTCCTACTACTTGGTGGAACAGGAGTAGGTTATTCCGTACAGAATATTAATGTCAATAAATTACCAGAAAAGAAAGTAATGTCTGATTCTATACCAATTAACTACACAATCGCAGACAGTATAGAAGGTTGGTCTGATGCAGTCAGAGAAGCAGTGGTTAGCTCAATGATGGGTTACAAAGTTGTTTTCGATTATGATACCATAAGACCAAAAGGTTCGATCATCAAAACATCAGGAGGTAGAGCCCCAGGCCCCGCACCACTCAAAAGATGTATAGACAATATATGTGATCTTATAGAAAAAGAAGTAAGTGTTGGTAATAGAATGTCATCGATTGTAGCTCACGATATTATGTGTCATTTGGCAGACGCCGTACTTGCTGGTGGGATTCGGAGAGCAGCCATGATTAGTTTGTTCGACAAAGACGACCATGAGATGATTAATGCCAAGTCAGAAGCATTCTGGGAAAATAACCCACAAAGAATGCGAGCGAACAATTCTGTTGTCTTAGACAGATCAACAGTAACCAAAGAAGACTTTGAAAGAATATGGGCGGCAGCAAGACACCATAACTCCGGAGAACCAGGGTTTTACTTCACCAACGACGTTACTTGGGGAACCAACCCCTGCTGCGAGATCGCTTTGCGACCATTTCAGTTCTGCAACCTAACCGAGTGCAACGTATCAGACATAACAGACGAGGTTGACTTAGTGGAAAGAGTAACAGCAGGAGCTTTCTTAGGAACACTACAAGCAGGTTATACTTCTTTTCACTATCTAAGAAAGATATGGCAAGAAACAACAGAGAAGGATTCTTTGATAGGAGTCAGTATGACAGGCATTGCTTCAGGCAAGATACTTGAATATGATTTAGCTAAGCTGGCAGAACTTGTAAAAGATGTAAATGTCTTTACTTCGGATATGATAGGTATAAACCCTGCAGCAAGAACAACCTGTGTGAAACCAGCAGGAACAACAAGTCTTACTCTAGGAACATCTTCGGGTATACACGCATGGCATAATGATTATTACATCAGAAGAATACGTGTAAAGAAGAACGAACCTATCTATATGTATCTTTACATTAATCACCCAGAGTTAGTAGAAGATGACGAGTTTGACAAGGAAGACGGCGCAGTAATTTCTGTTCCACAAAGAGCCCCACCAGGTTCTATACTAAGACACGAGAGCTCATTAGACTTACTAAACCGAGTAAGAAGATTCAGCACAGAATGGATAAAGAACGGTCACAAAGACGGTAAGAACACACATAATGTTTCTGCTACCGTATCGGTAAAAGAAGATGAATGGGATATGGTTAAAGAATGGATGTGGGAAAATCGAGAAGCATACAATGGTATTTCTATACTACCTTATCACGGTGGGTCTTACGTACAAGCTCCTTTCGAGGATTGCGATGAAGAAACCTACATGAAGATGGTTCAGAATCTTACTAACATAGATTTGACCCAAGTATGGGAATCAGAAGACTCAACTAACTTTGAAGGAGAAATTGCTTGTGCCGGAGGAAAGTGCGAGATAGACTTTGTTTATCCCGAAGATACAGACGATGACGAAGATGAAGGAACATCCCCTCTTATTCCTTAGAAGTCGATATCATCATCGGTTAACCCAGTGAAGTCGAAGTCGGCATCGTCTTCGTAATCGAACTCTTTGTCGAACTCGGCTGCTCTATGTACAGAATTAACCATTCTCTTCATCCCTATCTTGTGTAAATCCACAGATAAATAATTACGCATAGCCTTACTCATGTAAGGATCTAAACCCATAAGATAGAGTCTCATAACTTCTAAAGACATCCTAACAATAGCAGAAGTCTTCCAAACTCTTGTTCTAGGGTCTTTACCAAAAGCCTCTTCTGAGTCAAATGGAAGGTCGTATCGTCCCATACGGAAGAACGTCTCTCTAACAGAAAGTGGAAGAAATCGAAAAGTGCCTAGCTTGTGCATCGCTTGGATGTCAGCAACAGTGTCTAGCATATCTGGATGCAAAGATACATTGATTCTCTCATCAGGACGATGAGCGGTCCTCTCCCGTATCCATTGTTTCTTAGGAGAAGTTGATACCTTGTGTCCCATCAAAACGTCTTTGATTTGCATTTCCCGTTCTAATCTTCTTTTACTTTCTGCAGGCCATGTATCCGGATCAAAAGGATCGATTATATTTTTGGATCCTTTCGCTCTACCACTTCCTTGTCCGCCCATATTTTACCCCACGACTGACACACAGACAAATAAGTTCCGAATCATAAAGTAATATTACACTAAGAAAAAGAGTAAAACAACAGATGACTTATATCTATACTCAAGTCAAGTAGATACATGCAGCAGAAAGCGAACGAGGTACATTTGTATTTGGAAGGCCAATCAATATTGCTAACAGACGTAAAGATAATTGAAACAGAAGATGGTATCTATGTTGAGGACTCATTTAAGCTAGGGACATCAGAAGATGGTAAAGATCTCGTTCAAAAGAGATTAACATACTACAAGAGGGACAACCTCTCTAAGATAGTTTGGACAGAAGATAATCTTGTAGAATCTGTTAAGGAAGCCGTCTTAGCGGAACTAATCGCAGATAAGTTCGAGCATCTTATGGATATGTACGAAGAAGAAGAACAGGAAGAAGTAGATACTTCCGGTAGAGAGAAGAGAGACGATCCGACATTCGACCCGTATGGTAACAAGGAGGAATAAGCAAATGGGAGATGCAGTTGACGACGCTTACGAAAAATCTAAGCGATCTAGGGGAGAATACGTAGAAGTAGAAAACGATATTGTGGATGCAAGATTAATTTCTGAACTAAAACAACTTAAAGACGAAGTAACCACAGTCTATTCAAAACTAATCGCTAATCCTTATATGGCACCAGATTTAGTAGACGATGCTAGAAGTACTCTAGTGAGAACTGCAGCGGTACTTATGGAATACGGAATACCTCTTCAACAAGAAGGAAAGAAAAAGACTCCAGACGATATTATAAGAGAATCTATCGCACAATTAGCTGGTATTTTAGGTGCCAAAGGAGCAGGTGCAGCACTAAGAGCAAAAAGAAGTTTCCAAGATGCTTGGACAGATTTGACCTCACAAGACGATTACGAAATTTTCCAAGACCCTGACACAGGAGACTATTATTTCATTGACCCAGAAAGCGGTGATGAATATGATTGTGATGAATTTGGAAACCCACTGGAGGACTAAATATGGTAATGGGAGATAATTACGACGACGAATACAATGAATACGACGACGATGATACATCAAGTGGTGGTAGCAACCCACAGTGGAGAACACTTTCTCCTAAAGAAAGAAAACTGTTGATGAAGAATGTCTTTTCTAATCCAGAGTGGTACGACGATACACAAGGTTCTCCAATCTTTGAGGGAGGAACATCAAACCCAATGTTTGATGAGATATCAGACAAAGCCGGTGCACCAGTAAGAGAAGTTAAAAGATACTATGCAGCGTGGTTGAGAAATCAAGGATTTAGCCCTGCAGAAGCACTAAAGCCTCAAGAGACTTCACCTCGTCATCAACAAAGCGGTTACACTACTCCTTCTCATGCAGCAACATCTCCAACGATGGTTTCTTCACCAACTATGTCCGGTCCACCAGCCTTACCGACCATAGCTCCACCACCACAAGATGGTGGAAACGAAATGTGGGCAATGATGCAATTTTTGACCCAACAACAACACATGCAGATGCAACAACAACAGTTTCAAATGCAAATAATGATGGAACAACGTAGACTCGATCAACAAAAAGAGGGCGATACGCGTAGAGAAGCAATGGCTCGTGATCAACAATTCATGAATCAACAAATGGCTTTTATGAGAGACATGACAAAGAAATCAGGAGACGATGGTTTCTTTGATTCAGAGATGAAGGGAATATTCAAGGAAAGAATGGTTGACAGTATGTTCGGTGATAAGGATAACTCCTGGCAAGATACAGCAAAAGAAATGTTAGGCAGCGACACAATGAAAGCAGCAATAGGCGGCCTTGGTGGAGCTTTATCGACGGTGGCAGCAAATAGAGGTGGAAATATACCAGCCGGATACGATAATCCAGAATATAATCCATACGCACAAGGAGCAATATCGGCTCCTCATCAAGTAGTACAACAAGTACCACAGCAAGTAGTACAACAAGTACCACAGCAAGTAGTACAACAGGCACCAATGGATGGAGTATTTTTCGGTGAAGAACAGGTAGAAACAACCGCACCTCCACCACAACAGCCACAACCACAACAGTTTACAGAAGATGATTACAAGAATATCTTACTATCTTCATACGTAGAAGCAATGGGCGCAGTAGCAAACGACCCACAGGTAATGGCTGCTCTTCAAGAACAAGTGGATGTTACAGTAGCAACTACAATGATAGAACTACCAGACGCTTTACCACAAATAAAGCTTCAAGCAATGAACGAAAAACTACTTCTTATTAGAAATCTCAGAGACATTGGTATGGGTATGATGGATTTAAGACAAAGGACTACACCTGGACAAATTCCTTCTGATTTGATTGTCGCAGCAGTGGTTGGAGAATTGAGAAAGAATCCTGAGTTCTACAAGATATTCGCAGACAATACATATGACGAATTGATGGCGAAGATCGAACCTTTCAAACTGACCGGAGCAGTCGAGAAGGACTTTGCTTACTTACTCAAACCAGAAGTCCAAGAAGTATGTAGACCGTTATTGCAGGCAGTCAAGAATGACGCCATGCAGAACGGCGCTCCTCAAGTGCCGCAACAACTTGCATAAGGTGAACTGAATGATGTTGGAAGAAGACGACCATAAGTATTCTAATGATAGATATAATCTAGATAGACTAGTAATACCTACATGGGGATTTATATTATTATTCTTA